>Ga0209702_10000667_pt1 | contig 71792 bp, 70 predicted proteins | sample FRY01_FD_187210 | JGI IMG/M metagenome (GOLD analysis project Ga0209702, IMG submission 187210) | Freshwater microbial communities from Lake Fryxell liftoff mats and glacier meltwater in Antarctica - FRY-01 (SPAdes) (version 2) | ecosystem: Environmental > Aquatic > Freshwater > Ice > Glacier... | reverse complement strand
CCGCAGATTCTCGCCCACGGTGGCTGTACACAGTTTTTTACCCAAAAATTAAGTTGGAATGAGACCAATAAATTTCCACACCATACGTTTTGGTGGGAAGGAATCGATGGAACAAAAGTGTTCTCTCATTTCAGCCCTGTTGACACATACAACGCGATCATGACTCCTTCTCAACTTCGCTTCGCAGATCATAATTTCCGTGACCACGTCGGATCTTCACATTCGCTTGTTCTCTATGGACACGGCGATGGCGGCGGCGGACCAACACAAACAATGATCGATCGCGCACGGTTGGCCGCTGATCTTGAGGGTGTTCCCCGCATTGCATTTGGAACAGTTCATCAATTCTTTGAGACAGCAGAAGAAGAGTACGGAGCAACTGCTCCCCACTGGGTCGGCGAAATGTATTTCGAAAAGCACCGTGGCACGTACAGCACACAGGTGGGAACAAAACAGGGAAATAGAAACAGTGAGCGACTACTGCATGAAGTTGAAGTATGGAGTGCCGCTGCAGGTGTTCGCCCGACAGGAATAGACACACTCTGGCAACGAGTTCTCACTCAACAGTTTCACGACATCATTCCAGGATCATCCATTGCTTGGGTACACGACGATGCCGAGGCAGAACATGCTGCAGTTGCAGTTGAATGTGAATCAATTCTTGGTTCTCTAATGTCTGTTGCAGATGATTACTGGGTCCTCAATGCATCACCGATACCACAACGTCGAGTCATCGATGTCAACGGACTGCCACGATGGGCTGAAGTTCCTGCATTTAGTTCTGTTCCACTTTCACCACATCATCCTCACGACCTCATTCCAGTCTCAATCGTTACAGCTAAACAATCGCTCACAATGTCCAATGGCCTACTCTCTGCATCAATTGACGCTGACGGTTTCATCTCTTCCATAAATAATGGAGCCAGAGATATTATTCCGCCAGGCATGTCTGGGCGATTTGTTCTTCTCGCAGACACTCCAGCGGAATACGACGCATGGGATATCGACATGGCTGACGCAAACGGCGTGCCCACGCCACTGGTCTTTAGTTCTGCACCTCGAGTTATTGAAGAAAATAGTTTGCGGTCGGTAATCGAATGCGTTTTCGCAACGAAAGATTCAACGTTTGCAGTGCAGTACACACTGTGCGCAGGCGCTGATGTACTTGATGTGACCGTGGATGCAGACTGGCACGAGAACGAGCAGCGCTTACAGTGGGTCCTACCCACCGACCTAATGGCTCGTGACACAAAATGCGGTACACAGTTTGGCCACGTCTCACGACCTCGACATGGAAATACATCTTGGGACATCGCTAAATTTGAGGTCTGCGCTCATCGATACGTTGCCTGTAGCGAACCGAACTTCGGTGTGGCAATCTTGGCCGATGGCCCCCATGGCTACGACGTTCGTGGAAACGCACTACGACTTACAGTATTGCGATCCCCCAAGTTTCCCGATCCACAAGCTGATCAAGGTGCACAAAAATTGTCATGGTCCGTACGACTGACAAATGGCGATCCAATCGTTGATGGCATAGAAGAAACTGCAGCAGCTATAGAACATCCCCTTCGTGTCAGCCATCACACTTTGAAATCAACATCCTGTGAAGTTTTAGCGGAAATTCCAGGAGCCCTGATAAGTGCGCTCAAGTTGGCAGACGACAATACGGGCGATTTGATTGTTCGGATGTGGGAATCTCGTGGTGCACGAACCACTGGCTCATTACATGTTGCTCGTTCGCGCACGATGACATCTTGTAACGCACTAGAGGAACCGACTAGTCCAAATATCAGTGCAACAGATAATTCATTTCAGATCACACTGCGTCCATTTGAAATAGCTACATATCGCATCTCACGGTAGACCCTCAGCGAGGCACAAAACTCGGCTACGCGATCGCTCCGTACAGCGCCATTAGCGGTCCTGCCGAGCGCAAATCGCCAATGATTCCTGACCCCATCCGGTTCATGGCATATGCATAAGTGAGTTCAGCATCTAGATCGTTAACAACGAACGAGCCACCCCAACCAGCCCAGAAACATGAACGCGGGTTTGGACTAACTGGTGCAAATTCACTATTGAGCCCGTACCCCATTCCGAACTTCATCGGAATTCCGAGCACAAGATCTGGTCCGCTTGCTTGCTCTTCAAATAGTGCTTCACAGCCGGCTGCAGAAAGAAATGTTTTGTTGTTTACTGTGCCGCCATGAGAAATGATCGACTGCAATAGGGCAAGTGATCGCGCATTTCCCTGTCCATTTGCAGCAGGACTTTCACACTGGCGCCACTGCGGAGTGTTTGCCATTACTCCGACCATCATTGGGTTAGAAAATGTTCGAACAGCGATACTGGTCGGATCTGCTGCACTCAAATCGAGCGGTTCTGCAGGAATCAAGTCGGAGATGCGGTGATGCTGGTCTGCAGGTGCCCCAATATAAAAATCTGCACCAAGTGGTTCTGCAAAGTTTTTACGAAAGTAGGTTCCGAGACTTTCACCAGTGACACGCTTTACAAGTTCACCAATGAGATAGCCCTGCGAAATTGCGTGATATCCCGATGCACTACCAGGCGTCCACCACGGAGCCTGTGCTGCCAATATCGCAGAGCACTTATCGTGATCCCATAGATCAGCCTCCGTCATGGGCTGATCCCAACCAGACAAACCTGCAGTATGAGCCATGAGGTGACGTACGAGCACCCCTTCTTTAGCGTTGGCTTTAAATTCTGGCCAGTACTTGTACACGGGATCATCAAGCGACAGTTGACCCTGATCGGCAAGCGTTAGCAAAACGAGAAACATCATTGTCTTGGTGGATGACCACACATTCACAAGAGTGTCCGATTGCCAATCAGTAGTGCGCGCAAGATCTGTGTGGCCTGCCCAAATATCGACAACCATCTCGCCTTTGTGCATGACAGCAACAGATGCCCCTACTTCAAAACCTTCTTCGAATGTCGAGGCGAAAGCGTCTCTGACTGGCTCATACCCTAGTTTTACTGTTCCATTTATGTGAATCACGATTGCTCTTTCTGTTGCGTCTTTTCTACGGTGGTTATTAGCCTGCAGCCACGATCGACCCAAGCGCCCCACGGGCAGAAACTTGGGCGATAAATGAAGGCTCATAGGCCTCCCACGGGTTGTCGCGTACTAACTCGTCAAGCAGTACTGCATCATCGCCGACCAAGATACGCCACTCATCTTTCTGCACGGCATTAAGAATAATGGTTGTTGCCTGCGCCGCCGAAGTGGGTGCGTTGTCCCTAAATGCTTCACCCTGGGCCTGCATGCCTGCGCGCAAATCGTCGTCAGATGCTGATGCTAGGTCTATACCAGAAGCCAACATTCTCGCCCGAACTTCTTGCAGTTGATCCGATGTCAGAGAATCAGGAGAACGTCCACGAAGAATCGCTGAATTCAATGCAATGTCGGTGCCAATATGACCCGGCATCACTACTGCCGCATGCACATGAGGGGCATTCATCTTCAAATCGGTAATCAGTGCTTCGGTAAAACCTTTGACTGCAAACTTGGCAGAACAGTAAGCACTATGTGGAACACTCGGTCCGAGTGATGCCCAGAAACCATTGATTGAACTTGTGTTGACAATCTGTCCAACATCAGCAGCGATCAGCATCGGAAGAAATGCAAGTGTGTTGTAGTACACCCCGTACCAACACACACCGAAAGTCTTTTCCCACGATTCACGATCCATATCAACGACACTTCCGCCACCACCAATCCCAGCATTGTTAAACAACACATTGATATGTGGCTTCCACGCCGTAACTACATCACGAAATGCAAGAACCTGAGCTTCGTCTGAAACATCTGCAATAAATGTGATGACTTCGCCCTTGTTGCCAGCTTCCTGACACAGACGTTTTGTCTCATTAAGATTTTCAGCGATGACATCACATGCGGCAACATCACATCCTTGTGCAGTGAGTTGCAAAACCATCTCACGACCCATGCCAGAGCCACCGCCAGTGACAACAGCAACTCTGCCCCCAAAACCATTTTCGAATCGTGTCATTTTATTCTCCTACCGTGAATTATCAGCGTATTGATCTCGTAAATCTTTTTTCAACACTTTTCCTGTGGCGTTGCGTGGCAGCTCATCAGATTGCCAAAAGACCATACTTGGAACCTTAAAGGGTGCCAAGCGATTGCCCAAAAATTGGATCAGTTCCTCAGTGTCCTGCTGGCCACGTCCTGGCTTCGGAACAAGTACTGCAACCACTTCTTCACCAAGTTTCGAGTGAGGCAGTCCAATAACTGCACAATCTTTGATAGACGGATGTTCAAAAAGAACTGTTTCCACTTCGACGCAGTACACATTTTCTCCCCCGCGCAACACCATGTCTTTGATTCTGTCAACAACATAGATGTAACCATTTGCATCTATGTATCCAGCATCTCCAGTGCGAAACCAACCATCAGTAAATGCCTTGGCTGTTTCTTCAGGTTTGTTCCAGTATCCACGAACATTAAACGGACCGTATGCCCACAGTTCCCCAATGGTTCCCAGAGGAACTTCTTGCCCTTGGTCATCCATAATCTTGATATCCATACTGACAACAGGAAATCCGATGCTGTCCTTATTTGCAAAATATTCCGCACCAGCAATTCCAATGATGCCTGCAGTGGTTTCAGTAAGACCGTAGCCATTTCCAGCACTTACTTTTCCAGAAAAATTATTTTCAATCTTGGAGATCGTGTCTGGTGCAGCAGGTGCCCCGCCTTGTCCGATGCTAATAAGCGACGAAAGATCAAACTTGTCTTTGTCGGGATGCTCGAGAAGTGAGCGCACAATCGTTGGTACACCACCCATGGAACCAATCTTGTATTTCTCTATGAGTCGCAGTGCGTCGCCAGCATCCCACTTGTATTGAGACACAACAGATGTCCCAGTATTTGTTCCAGCGATAAGTCCGCACAGGCCTGCGATATGAAAAAATGGAAACGTCGACAATGCCACTGGCTGTGGTCGTGGAACATTCGGCAGAGGTGGCGAAACACCTGCACGTTTCATTCCCAACGCAAGCGTGAAAAGAGAATTAGTAAGATTAGTGACGTAATTGAGATGCGTTCCAATAGCACCCTTTGGAAAACCAGTTGTTCCTGATGTGTACAGAATTGTGGCGTCATCATCCAAAGTGATTTCAACATGTGGCATCACTGCGTTCACATTCCCCACTGCATCTGCCCACGAAGAAAGTCCAGGTCGCGCGGTGCCACGAGTAACCACTGCAACATTGATGTTTAGCTCAGCAAGCATCTCGTCAGTCAGGCGATCTTGTCGCTCTCCGTCGATGATGACTGCAGTTGCTCCCGAATCACTGAGTGCATAACGCAATTCATCGCTGATCCACCACGCGTTAAGACTGACAGTGATTGCGCCGATACATTGCATTGCCCAAAAAGCGATAGCCCACTCTGGATAGTTACGCATGCCTATCGCAACTCGATCTCCCTTTCGTACGCCGTTGTCTGTCAACCATTGCGCAAGAGACACCACTTGTCGGTGCGCATCGGCGTAGGTCGTGATGACATCTTCATACGTGAAGTAAGGGACATCACCTCTTTGGGCTGCTGTTAACCACACTTCTCGTAACGAAGAAGGCGCGTTTTTGAATACCCGCAAAGGAAAACCTTGCACCTGACGACTCACAAGTTCAAACGGCATTCCGTGCGCCGTCAACTCTGTTATCGCTTCTCCCCTTGTTGGCATCTTGTGACGGTATCAGTGCATCTAACTACGCAACGAGACGGACATCGTTCTCTAGCCAAGAAGCAGTTGATCTACTTCTACGTTTACGAGAGATACTGATCGAATAAATCGAGAACCAGCTTGGGGTTGATCTGGAATCTCTACGACGTGGGGAACTGCCAGAACGGTGCAACCAGCCGCCAAGGCAGATGCGACACCTGTTGGAGAATCTTCAATGGCCAAACACTGTGACGGATCAATACCAAGTCGTTGTGCAGCTAATAAATACGGATCGGGATGTGGCTTACCATTTTCAACATCTTCCCCAACAACCACAACATCAAAGGAATCTGTAGGTAGTGCGGCCACTACTTCATCGGCAAATCTTTTCCATGACATCGTGACGAGCGCGGTAGGAATGCCGGCTTCTCGCACAGCGGCCAACAGCTCGCGGGCACCCGGCCGCCATGGGATCTCTTTCTGCACACTTGCAACTACTCGATCCAATAACATTTCAACAATGGTGTGCGGATCTAGATTAACGCCCCCATGTTTGCGAATATAACGACCTGAATCTAAAAGGTCAGAACCACAAGCGCCTTGCCATGCTCCTGCGACCATGTGCCACCGTGAGATTCAACAATGTCAAACTCTGCTGCGATCCAGTACTGCTCTGTGTCGACGATTGTTCCATCCATGTCCCACAACACTGCTTGTGGTCGGTTTTTTTCAATCTTTTTCACCACGCTATTCTTTCATTAATCCCCACTTTGACTTTTATCCTCGTTCACCGACTTTGTCTGATCTAGTGTCAGACCATGTCGAACAAACAGGTCAAACTCGGATACAGCACGGGATACTGGGGTTCAGGTCCCCCAACAGGCGCACTAGCTGGAATCAAAGAAGCAGATGCGCTTGGATTTGACAGTGTGTGGACTGCAGAAGCGTATGGCAGCGACGCACTGACACCGCTTGCATGGTGGGGTTCGCAAACAAAAAATGTTCGCCTCGGCACATCGATCATGCAATTAAGTGCACGCACTCCAGCAACAACTGCAATGGCGGCAATGACTCTCGACCATCTCAGCGAAGGACGATTTATTCTTGGACTCGGTGCATCGGGACCCCAAGTAGTCGAAGGATGGTACGGCGAGCCTTATCCGCGACCACTTGCACGCACACGCGAATATGTAGACATTGTGCGCCAGATTGTGAAGCGTGAAAAACCAATTGATTTCCATGGCGAGTTTTACGACATGCCGTTGCGCGGTGGAACAAACCTTGGCAAACCACTAAAGAGCACAATCCACCCACGACGTACGGAAATTCCAATCTTCCTTGGAGCAGAAGGACCAAAAAATGTGGCACTTGCCGGCGAGATTTGTGATGGTTGGTTACCGTTATTTTTTTCGCCGAAGGAAAATGGTTTCTATACAAAATGTTTGGCAGATGGTTTCGCAGCAAGTGGCGATGTGAGCAAGGCCGAAAGATTCGAAGTGGCATGCACAATGACAATTGTTCCTGGCGACGACATTGAAAAATGTGCCGATGTTGTTCGCCCTTTTCTTGCTCTTTACGCAGGAGGGATGGGCGCTAGAGGGGTCAACTTTCATTTCGAAGTGTTTGCCAGAATGGGCTACGAAGATGTTGCAACAAAAGTGCAGGACCTGTATCTCGCAGGCAAGAAAGAAGAGGCAGCCGCCGCTATTCCGTTGGCGATGGTGGAAGATGTTGCACTTGTAGGCCCAATCGACAAGATCAAGGATGAACTTGCTCGATGGAAAGAAACATGCATCACAACGTTCCTTGTAGGTGGAGCGCCTCAACACCTATCCATGTACGCAGAAATGCTGGCTGGATGAACCTTGGCCACACCGATGTGAAAGGCTGAGTAAATGTTCACCCCTCCTGAATACCTGTCACCTTCGTCTATCAAAACTTTTCGCGATTGCCCGCAGAAATTCAAGATTTCGCGGATTGACAAAGTTCCAGAACCTCCCACTTGGGCAACAAGGTTAGGCAACTTCGTTCACGAGTCTCTCGAACATCTGTACCAAGCTGATCCACAAGAACGTACTGTGGAGAACTTGCGCACCATTGCAGCCGATCTGTGGGCATCTGGCGAATGGGAACGCCAAATCCTTGCCCTTGAAGAACAAAAAGGCACAACGAAGGATTTCAAAGTTGAAGCCTTCAACTATATGAAGAATCTGTGGGTTCTTGAAGACCCGGCCCACACAGAACTCGACGGAATGGAACACGAGGTTCTAGCCGACATCGATGGTGTTGCCATGAAGGGCTACATAGACCGATTTGTTTTTGCACCGGACGGATCCGTCATTATCTCCGATTACAAAACAGGCAACATCCCGAATCCACGATTCAATTCCGAGGACGATAAATTTTTCCAGCTTCTTACATATGCACTCATGCTCGAGTCATCAGATCAAGAAACAACTTCAAAAGTACAACTCATGTATTTGAAGCAACCTGTCATCCATGAAGTAGCCACAACTTCTGTCAATCTTTCGATTACAAAAAAAACAATTACTGAAACAAAAAAAGCTATTGATTCGGCATGCGCTACAGAAGACTTCTATTGCAATGTCACCAAATTATGCGACTGGTGCCACTACAAGAAAACCAAAATATGTCCGGCATGGGCTGACAAATAATTTCTAAGCGTGGTAGCCGTCAAAAGTTCCCGTTAGACCCGTTGGCGCATGATCACCGAAGACCAATTGCTCTAGAACACCAACTCCTTCACCAAGATTCGAATGAATCCGGCACAGCGTTTGAATATGGATCATTGTCGGATCTTGCGCATTAACGGTTTCTAAATCAATCGTCTCTCCACCTACTTCAAGTTCACCGTGTGCTGATCCATGTCCAAATTGGGGATGTGTATATCCAATCCCGCGCATCCGGAATGTAACAATCGGTTCAAACTCCAAAGATATAGGACTGTTGTCGAGGCGCTTCGTTGTTATCACCGCACGGGCAATTTCTCTAGTCCCCGGTTTCCAATCAATGTCATAGTCCCACCAGTTGAGATGCTCTGTTGGGTCTTCTCCCCATGTAGGTGATTGCGGAGTTGCCAAATGAGGAACATACCGCGCTGCCGACATCCACCGATAGCCATCAGGATTTTCAAATGCGGCGGTGTGTGTGCAAAAAGTATCAAAATGCACAGGGGCCCATAGCCAAAAAATCTGACGGATTCCAGGTCCAAGATTTGTTGGAGTAGCAGCACCAACTCCACGTGCACCCCATGACCGATCCCGCGTTCCGTACGTAGTGGCTTGCTCAAGTTCCACCGTCATACCATCAACAGTGAAAGCACCATTCCAACGACCCCACTGAGTTAGTCGAGTGCTGTCCATCACTGCGCGACCATCACGCACCATTGTCTGACGTGGTTCTTCAATTGCAACAGTGACTGCGGTAAAGGTGAGATCAGCTGTTATGCCTTGATCATTGGCCCCGATACCAATATGAATTGAACGAAGTGGTTCCAGCACAGTGATCGTAAACGGTCCAATCTGTGTTGATCGATCAATTGGCATCCGACCCGATACAAAGATTGAACGTTGCACTCCCCCTTGAACCACGCTGAAAGAAGCGTCGATCACTCCCCGATTTGGATAGTGCCCCATGGCGGCAGCAAAAAAAGTTGAACCATCTTTGGTATAGCCATTAAACCAATACCTATCGTAATGATTCGGATCACTCGACACGGTGTGCCCAATGGGTAACGCGGTCTGATGAATTGGAAAATCGTCATAAGGAGTCAGCATTTGACTACCGTACACCCGCCTGAATTGATCACCCTTGGTCGAAGCAATTATTCATACACAAGACAGCCATCATCAAGACTGACTGTCGGTAGAAGATCTTTTTCCACCCAGTAATCCTGATTATGTTGCCATTCAGCCTTGTCGCCGCTTTTGGGCATGAGGTGTTGACTACGCATGAGATAATTCGGATTGAAGTTGTTTGGATCCATCCAAGGACCAACTTTCATGTCCTTATCTTCTGGGCGGAACTGCGGAGTAACTACGGAAACCTCTTTTGCATCCATGTGGTGAAAGAGGCGTGCAACAAAGTCGCCAACTAGGTCGACCCGCAGTGTCCAACTTGCTCTGAAGTATCCAAACACCCATGCCAAGTTAGGAATACCAGTAAACATCATGCCTCGATACGTGACGGTCTCGGCCCAGTTGACAGGTTTGTTATCCACTTGAAACGGTATGTCACCCAACACACTCAGATGAAATCCTGTGGCTGTGATGATGATGTCTGCATCAATCGTCTCACCAGACTTCAACAACACGCCCGTCTTAGCGAATCGTTCAATTTCATCTGTGACCATACTTGCTTTGCCAGAAGATATCCCTGCGAAGAGATCACCTTCGGGAACAAACGCAATGCGCTGTTGCCATGGTCGATATTTCGGGGTGAAATGTTTTTCTATGTCATAACCCTCTGGCAACAACTGTGTAATTCCATCCAGAAGAAACTTCTTAAGTTCTTCTGGTTGTTCGAATCCCATCTTGGTAATTGTTTGCTGGTCAAACAACACTTTGCGTCGAACAATCTCATGAATCCATTCTTCCTTAATCTCCAATTGACGCAACGTGTCGGCAAGTTCGTTTATGTTGCGACCAGGAATGAAATAGGTAGGAGAACGCTGCAACACCGTGATGTGTTCACAATCTGCAGCCATCGCAGGGACAATGGTTGCTGTTGTTGCCCCAGAGCCAATGACAAGGACTTTCTTGCCTTTGTAATCTAAGTCTTTGGGCCAAGTTTGGGGATGCACGATTCGGCCTTCGTATGTGTCCATCTCTGGCCACTCCGGTGTGTAACCCTCTGAGTGCTTGTAATAGCCCTGGCACATCCATAAAAAGTTGGCAGTAAAGCGAAGGGTTTCATCCGTATCTGTGCGTACTGCGTCAATGGTCCACATTTTGCCAGCAGTTGACCAACTGGCATTGGTTATTTTGTGCTTGTACCGAATGTGCTGATCAATACCATTTTCTTCAATGACTTCGCCCATGTACTTACAGATTTCTTCTGCGCTAGCAATCGGTGCACTTGTCCATGGCTTGAAGCGATATCCAAATGTATATAGATCACTGTCGGAGCGGATACCGGGGTACGTGTGCATATGCCACGTACCACCAAAAGTTTCATAGGTTTCAAGAATGACAAAACTCTTGTCTGGGTTTTGTTCCTTCAGGTGATATGCCGAACCAATACCAGAAATTCCGGCACCAACAATAAGGACATCGAAATGTTCAACACCTTGTTTGTTCTGTCGCTCGAGTGTTTGTGACTGAGACATAGAAAACCTCCTCAATACATCTGTTACTCAGATCTTATTGATGGAGACCTCTGTGGATGTAACTGAACATCAATGTGTAACAAACTAATTTAGTAGCTGCACCTAATTATTAGGCGCGATGATCACTCTTCAACAGTAGTCATGGGTGGCTTCATCGCCGTTGTGTGCAATATCTCGATCAGATGTTCTGCATCAATACCTTGGATTGCTCGAATCTGTTCCACTGTGCGACGCCCAGACAAAGTGCGCAATAATTCCCACGGTGTCAACGACGAATCTGCAAGCGATGTCGCCAATTCTGGTGACACTGTGTGAACAGCGTTCAGCATGTATCCGAGTCCTGCATGAACGGCATCGGAATCACGAGCAGTTATACGGCCCAAAGTGAGATACAAGTCCTGCTCATGATTAACAGCGTCCATCAAAAACTGAGACAGATGAGGTTGAGGAATGTTGGGCAGGATCGCATCGATTGATCCTGTGGCCACGAGATGGTCTGCCAATTGAGTAAGGGTCTCGCCTTGGTGGCGCTCCACTTGAACAGCTGTCCAAGCATCAGAGCCGGCGCCCTCCATCTGGCCAGAAAGGATGTCTTCAGGGACACCCACAATGTGGGCAGCCAGATCAGCGAAGGTCCATTCTGGTGTGGTCGGCACGATTTCCTTGGCTTCACGCTGGGCCACTGTGCGCAATAATGTGACCACCCGACCTCGAAGTTCAATGTACGAGGCGGCAACGTTGTCAGCAGGCTTAAGGTAATCAGTCACTTCTCTACTGTATTGACCAGACCCCAATTTAAGGCTTCCCAGCCCTGTGAATTTTGAGAATTACGCTATTCTTCACAACTTGGGGGTCGTTATGTTCGACATTGTCATTCGAGGTGGAAAAGTTATCGATGGTACGGGAGCGCCAGCGTTTGAGGCCGATATCGCAATTTCGAATGGCCGAATCGTTGCTATCGAAAAGGACATCGTGGGAGAGGCCGCAGAAGAAATCAATGCCAACGGAAAAATAGTGACTCCTGGTTTTGTTGATATCCACACTCATTACGACGGTCAAGTTAGTTGGGACACTTTGCTTGACCCGTCAAGTGGACATGGGGTGACCACTGTTGTTTTTGGCAACTGTGGCGTCGGTTTTGCTCCTGTTCGGCCAGGTCGCGAGGAATGGCTTGTGCAACTGATGGAAGGTGTCGAAGATATTCCTGGAACGGCATTACATGAAGGCATCACATGGGAATGGGAAACATTTCCTGAATATCTCGATGCAATAGACGCCCGAAAGTACGCGATTGATGTTGCTGCCTATGTTCCCCATGGCGCAGTGCGTGGCTATGTAATGGGCGACCGTGGTGCACGGAATGAAAAAGCCACTCCGCAAGACATTGCCGAGATGGCCCGCATTGTGTGCGAGGCCCGCAAAGCAGGTGCAGTGGGATTTTCTACAAGTCGCACCATGGGCCATAAAGCCAAGGATGGCGAACCAGTACCTGGAACATTTGCCGATGCAGAAGAACTCAATGCAATTGCAGATGGGCTTATTGCTGGAGGCGGTGGAATATTTGAAATTGCACCTGAAGTGTTGCCGAGTGGCGATGATTCGCAACCGACGCTTGGCTTGATGGACGACTTGAAATGGATGGGCGATTTGGCATTGCGTTCCGACCTCAAAGTCACCTATCTACTGCTGCAATATGCCACAGATCCTGATGTGTGGAAACAAGCTCTCGACTATTCGTCTCACATACATGCACAGGGTGGTTACTTACGACCACAAGTGGCAGCGCGCCCATTCGGAATGATGATCGGCTGGGCTGGATACCACCCATTCATGAAACGACCAACATACGTGGAGCTGGCAAATAGTTGCACATTCCAAGAACTACAACTCCAACTTGCAGATCCTGCAATACGTGAACAAATACTTTCTGAAGCTGACCTACCAGCTGACCCTACGATTCAGTTCGATGGTCTTTCCACTGCGCTTGGAATGATTATGCACACCATCTATGTGATGGGCGAAGGAGTCGACTACGAACCAACTGCTGACATGTCGGTGAAAGCTCTGGCAGAAAAACATGGAATTGATCCACTTGCAATGGCGTACGACTTATTGAACGGAAATAATGGCAATGCTTTCTTGATGTTCCCAACGCTCAACTACGTCGAAGGAAATCATGATGCAATCTATGAGATGCTCACACATCCGATGGCAATAAATGGGCTTAGCGATGGCGGTGCTCATGTTCGAATGATCTGTGACGCTTCAATACCGACCTATCTACTGACACATTGGGCGCGCGATCGTCATCGTGGTCCGAAACTAAATCTTGAAGAAGCAGTACGGCTTCAGACATCAGCCACTGCTGAAGTGATGGGCCTGTCTGATCGCGGAACCCTTGCTGTTGGTCAACGAGCCGACATTAATGTCATCGACTTCGAAAACTTGCGGATCAACTTTCCATACGCGGTCAATGATTTACCTGCTGGTGGTCGTCGACTTTTACAATCCGCCGATGGATACGACGCAACCATTGTCAATGGAGAGATTACGCGTCGACACGGGGTGGACACTGGTGCGCGCCCTGGTCGCTTGGTGCGCGCTTAGCCATATAACTTCAACACCTTATGGATCAAGTGAGAACGTTCAATTTTGACAACTGGATGTTCCCTCCTTATAACCGAGAGTCATTTCATCATGTAAGTGAAGTTGTGCCAACCGCACTAGTTGAAAATCGCACATCAAGAGTTCGTTCACTTCCGTCGAAAATTATGGAACTTGATCAACTGTCCGTAATGACAAGCAGCGGAACTCAAGAAACGTGGCAACAACATCTTGACCGCACTAATTGCGACGCCATTTGTATCGTGCACGATGGTTCAATCATGCACGAGCAGTATTTCGGCACAAATGCAAGACACAGCCGACACTTGTTGATGAGCGTGTCAAAATCATTCTGTGGAGCGGCACTTGGAGTTTCCATTTCTCGCGGAATTATTCGTTCCGGAGATCTCATAACTGACATTGCTCCTGCGTTTATCGGAACCAGCCTCGATGGGGCAACCGTCCAACAGTTGATAGATATGACAGCAGGTACTGACTTCGTCGAAGATTATGACGCATACGATTCACCAGATAATTCCGTTCAAATGATTCAATATGAGCAACAAGCCGGATGGCGACCGTCAGGAACTGATCCTGTTATCGGAGCACTAGAACACTTCAAGACATACGGCACAGCGTTTGCACATGGAACACGGTTTGACTATCGGTCTCCATTGACGATCGTGGTTGGTCATTTATTAGAGATTGTCAATGGCATGCCATTTGCCGACGTGTTATCACGAGATATTTGGGGACCAATGGGATTTGAATATTCCGGAGATCTCATGCTTGACCCAAGTGGTACAGCCATTATTGAAGGAGGGCTCAACTGTACGGTCAGAGATCTTGCACGATTTGGATTGGCCTACTTGGAAAATGGAATCGTTGATGGACAACAAGTCATTCCTGCGTCTTGGATTCACGACAGTTTCAATCCAACTGCTGAATTGACGGCACTCTTTGCAGATATTTATAACGAACATGGTGAAGACCCATTACACGGGAAATCCATCGCTTATCACAACGCAGTTTGGGTGAAGTCACTCAATGAATCAATAGTTTGTGTCGGCATCTTCGGTCAGTATTGCTACATTCATCGCCCAAGCAAAACTGTAATTGCCAGATTCTCGTCCTTTGAATTGCCCTCACCACCTGATCTAGTCCGCGATGTAAACAGCGGATTTGAAAGCATCATTTCCGCCATTACTTAGCGACGAGTAAATAGCGGTGGGCGACGCTCTGTCATCGCTCGTGTACCTTCTCGAAAATCGTCAGTTGCACGCAACCGTTCTTGTTCTGCCATCTCATGGGCAGTGGCTGCAACAATTCGTTGCGCTAGGTCACCGCGCAATGTGGCCCGAATTGATTCCACTGCTAGTGGTGCAGACATTACAATCTCACTGGCAAATGACAACGCAGCATCAGTTAGATCTTCAGGAGCAACACACTGGTCAACAAGACCAATGGCAAGCGCCTCTTCACCGCTTACTCGACGTCCAGTGTACAACAGTTCAGCGGCACGTTGCTGACCAATCAAGTCTGGCAACGTAACCGATAATCCAAACCCATGATGAAACCCCAGTCGTGCAAAGTTTGCACTCAACCGCGCTTGGGTTGATGCAATGCGAAAATCAGCTGCCAACGCAACGCCAAGACCACCACCAATTGCAGCACCCTGAATTGCTGCAATGATTGGTTTGTGGGTGCGGAACAACCGCGCTGCAGCGCCATATAAATCTGCAGTGTTTGACCCGCTACTTGCTCCCGAGAAATCTGCGCCAGCACAGAAGTGTTTACCTTCTGCTCCAAGCACTACAACACGAACATCGTCGTTGGAATCTATATTTTCTAAAACATCGGCAAGTTCGCTAATCATCTCTGTAGAAAAAAAATTATTGGGTGGTCGACACAGACGAACATCAGCAACATGGTTGCTCACGCCAACAAGCGAAACAAAGGGATCATCACTCATGATTCAACACATTTCGCTCAAACAAATCTTCAAGAACTTCCCAATGGCGTCGATCTCCTTCTGCATCGTAAGCAGGCCTGTCGTTGAACGCAAAGCCGTGATGAAGTCCCCAATACCGCTCTATTTTCCCATTCACTTTTGAGTCGATCATGGCTTGCTCAAAATTATCAACCATCTCTAACGGAACATAATCATCATGTTCGGCGCAACCAACATAAACCTCACCTTTTATCTCGGCAAGTCTCAGGTGAGGCGAGTCGGGAGCATCAACATGCAACCGAACTCCATAAAAAGAAGCAGTTGCATGAATCTGGTCCGGGAATTCAGCGGCTACCCACAATGCAAACGGTCCACTCATGCAATATCCAACACACCCAACATTCTTGGCATCTGCACTCGGATCTGCTGCAGCGTGAGCAAGCAAGCTTCCAACGTCACGTGCCACCATTGCATTGCTCATTCCCATCATCAACTCACGCATTTGTGCAAGTGATTCTTTGTTTCCGAAGTCCAACTCAAATGCTTCTGTTTTGCGGTAATACAGATTGGGCAACATCACGTAAAAACCTTGAGAAGCAATCCGTCGGGCCATGTCGTGCAGAAGTGGTCGCTTGCCCGGGGCATCCATCAGAAACACAACGACAGGATGCGGGCCAGATGAATCAGGACACACGATAAAAGTACCCATCTGCCCTTCAGAACTTGTTAGGTCAATCTCTTGTTCACGCATAAAATCACCATAGTGCTTGTCTTTGCCGTGGACGACTAGCGGACCACCGAGGTTGCTTGACTACGGTAAGGGAGATGAGCACATCAACAGAGGCAAGCGTGCAATTAGAAGTACGAGAATGGCTAGACAAAAACTGGGATCCGAGCCTTTCTCTTGTTGAATGGCGAGACCGCCTCGTCTCTGCTGGATGGATGGTCCCAACGTTGTCCACACGGTGGTTTGGTCGCGGACTTCCCGCATGGGCCAACCGAATAGTTGCTGATGAACTTCGCGCAATAGGCGCAGTCGGCGCTCCCCTTGGCGCTGGCATGAGTTTGGCAACACCGACATTGTTTGAACATGGCAGCGAGCAACTCAACGAGCAACTTATTCGTAAAACACTCACAGGCGAATATACGTGGTGCCAATTGTTTAGCGAGCCGGGTGCAGGGTCTGACTTGGCCTCACTTGCAACATCAGCTGTTCGTGATGGTGACGAATGGATTGTTAACGGCCAAAAAGTATGGAACACCAGCGCCCATCATGCCGACTACGCAATACTCGTCGTCCGTACGGATTGGGATGCCCCAAAACATAAAGGAATCTCGTACTTTGTATTGCCGATGCATCAGCCTGGTGTTGAAGTAAGACCGATTCGTCAAATGAATAATCACTCATCGTTTAATGAAGTGTTCTTGACGGACGCTCGAATTCCAGCAGACCATCTTGTTGGCGATCTTGGGAACGGATGGGCTATCGCTCGAACAACATTGGCCCATGAGCGAACATTTGTCACAATGCGCAAGCCGAAATATCGAAACGAAAACCAGGTTGCAGGACGAGTTGTTGCCGAGGCAGAAAATGAAGCCGAGCATCATTTCGCAACGTACGTGTGGTACCCACAAAGGGCAGGGCGCGCTGATCTTTTAATTGAGCGGGCTCAACTTCTTGATTGCAATCATGATCTTGTCGTACGTCAAGAGATCGCAAAAACTCTTAGCTTTCAGCGAGTCAGTGAATGGACATCTTTACGCGCACAAGCCGCTCGAGCACTTGGTCGGCCCCCAGGCGCAGAAGGATCACTAGGAAAACTCGCAGCATCAGAACTCGCCCGTAAGTCAGCCGCCACTCATGCGCTGATCTCTGGTGCTCACGGGTTGCTCACCACTGGAGATCACGCCAACGACGACATTGTCGCAGAAGTTTTAGTGTCCACTGTTGCTCAATCAATTGCTGGTGGAACAGACCAAATTCAGCGCAACATTATTGGTGAAAACATTTTGGGATTACCTCGCGAGCCGTCAAACGACCGCGACATACCTTTTCGCGACGTACAGCGGTAGAAAGTTTTACTCGATGCGCAGGCCAGAGACTGCACGAGCAATAACCAACTGCCGAATCTCGAACGTACCTTCTTGAAGTCGTCATCATCGCCATCAATAGAACCCAAATACAGCTGCGATAATCTCCAGACTCTTGTGGCCGCGGCTTCAAGATCATCCTCAAATCCACCGATCTGCGTCACAGACATAACAAATCATGAGCGCGGTTTGGGTAGGTCTGATTGAGTTTCACCGCATATGCGTTAAACATGATATTTCTCTCTAGGCCACAGCCTTAAAGAACCTGTAAGTGTTTCGAGCCCCAAGTACCGAGCTCAGTACTCGTGATTCTTGTTCCGTGGCTGGTCGGTTCAAAAAGAAACTTGAATCCATAGCGACTGGTCCACTCTCACTAGGCCTATTTGCAGCTAGTGACGACCGCTGCTGATTTCCGATCAGAAGAAATACACACATCGCCGCTTGAAATAGGTATGTTGCTCCCTCCTCGTCCCCGTAAAGTCGTCGAGATTCAGCCCACTCTTGAAGCGCTCGACCTGCCATCATCCCCTCATTATTCTGCAGAAAAATAACGAAAGCGGCACCAAACCATGAATCTGAAAGTGTTGCGTCCTGTCATGCAAATGCCTCTGCCTGTTTGTGAGCAAGGACACGTGCAATTGCGCCCCACATACATGCATGGCCCCGACCAACCTCGGGGCCATCACTCGGCCATTCGTACGCATCAGGTGAAACTGCCCCAGAATCTGCGGACACAATCGCGGCAGCAATCAAGCGTTGGGCATTTGACTTCGATCCTGACTCATGCTGTTTGTAAGCGTCAATAAGTTTTTGGCGCGCTGTCAGTACTGGCGACGTAGTTGACGATGCAATCTGCTGGGCGCCCGCTGTTTTGATTGCACTTATGTGGTCATAACATTGCTTGTTCATAATCCCTACGAAATTATCGAACCATTCCTCAGGATTTAAGTCATCCATACCTTCGTCCACTTTCAACCGATTTTCTTTGAATGAACTGATTGCGTCCTTCGTTGCATCACGTGTCGCACGATATGCCTTTCCAGATAATTCGGCAGTCTTCTTTCCAGCATCAGTTTCGGAAAATGCTTGAGCGCCTCGAGCCGCCAACTTGATTCCATGACCGACCAAATTCCACATAACCATAGGAGTACTCCATTTCGCCAGGTTCAATCTTTGACCAACAAATGGAACAATACACCTTGGTTCCGTACGCTAACGCAGGTCGGAGACTGCACGAGCAATCACGAGTTGCTGAATCTCTGAAGTGCCTTCAAAGATGGTGTGAACATTTGCTCTACAGCACAGAAGTTCGAAGTTTTTGCAATTCATTTTCAAGATTCCTGCCTCGGGCATAATTGCGATCTTGAATTTGTTTGACTGCTTCATCTGCTAACCGCCACTCATCTTCTGATGCGATTGCCGCGAGGTTTCTTATATCTGCCGAATCGGTCTCACGGCTGGGTGCAACGGATAACAGTTTCAAGGCGATGAGGTGACCCGTACGTGCCACAGGCAGCCGAACCCCTTGAACGACCTCGAGGGTTTCGGCCTCTGAAACGATTTCTTTTTCGATGCCTGACGATGCAATCAAAAGGTCAACGCTTAATCCAACAGTGGTGACAAGTCGTGCCATGGCAATTCGCCCAACGGCTTCTCGCTCAACGAGACTCACCATACGAAGACCACGACCAGATCTTTCCCGGGGCGTCCATCGGACGATCCAAAATCCATGCACGTAGTAACTGCTCAACGGCCTCATCATCCAACGTGGGGTCTTCACGACGAATCTGGGCACGTTTCATAGCAAGTCCATCAAGATACATCTCGTCAATGGGTGAATTATTCGCGACCACGACGCAATTCTACTTTATTAATAATGCGTCAACTTACAATTGACAACGCTGCTATTCGGTCAAGCGTTTTACATCTGCAATGTCTTGTGGACGCCCAACTGCAGTTTTGTTTGTAACGAGATCTTGCCGACTAATGAACGGCACATCACTCTGGTTGACTCGCACCAAAATACGCCGATCCCATGCATCTTTAAATTCAACTCCATCAATTGAAGTGAGAATGTCGATTCGATACGGAGGATAACCTAATTGCACCACAGAGTCTTCTCGCGAAAAATCAGACACAGTTACTCCGACGTCACCAAAGCCAAATTCATTCAAAGCCGCAATGATTTTCAATGCATTCTCGTCAGAAGCCCATACCCATGCATCAAGGTCGCCCGTAGCTCGAGGTAATCCATGAGCGGCTAATGCATATCCCCCAATAATTAGGAATTGCACATCATGAGTTATGAATAATTCGACAAACTCGTTGAAGTCCTTGTCCATCTCCATTTTCGCCCCCATACATACGTTGACGTAACACTTCAACTGCTGCAACTCGTTCCGACATTGGAACGGTTAGCCAATATTGCATGTCGTCAATCTGATCCTTGACCGTTGTCTTTGCCACAACGCGCGCCATATTGCTTTCTGAATTACGCATAGAAGTCACCCCATAATTCTACGCATCTATATCGGTTGTCGGTGGAGTTCCCTAGATAATCCCTTGCAGTACAGGGCTAGTTATTCGATGCGCAGGCCAGAAATTGCACGGGCGATGACAATCTGCTGGATCTCTGAAGTGCCTTCAAAGATGGTGAAAATCTTGGCGTCACGATGCCACCGCTCCACTGGGTATTCGCGTGTGTAGCCGTATCCACCAAGAATCTGAATTGCATCTTCGGTGACGCGAACTGCGGTTTCTGATGCTTTCCATTTGGACATTGATCCTTCGGCATTTTTGTAACCGCCATTTTTAGACAACCACGATGCGCGCCAAATAAGGAGGCGTGATGCGTCGATTTCTGTTGCCATGTTGGCAAGTTTGAAAGCGATCGCTTGGTTCATAATAATTGGCCGACCAAATGCAACACGCTCTTTTGCGTAATCGAGTGCGTACTCATAAGCGGCACGTGCAACGCCAAGTGCCTGTGCACCAACAGCGGGTCGTGTTGCTTCAAACGTGGCCATCGCAGGCTGCTTACCGCCAGAGGCTACACCTTCGCGTGCACGTGCAAGTTTTGCGTCGAGCTTCTCTTTGCCGCCAAGTAAGCAGCTACCAGGAATACGCACATCATCAAGAACAACTTCGGCTGTATGCGATGCCTTGATGCCGTGCTTTTGGTACTTCTGCCCCATCGACAAACCTTTTGTGTTGGGTGGAATTACAAATGATGCCTGACCGCGACCCTTCAGTTCTGGATCAACAGCAGCCACCACTACGTGGATGTTTGCAATTCCTCCGTTAGTAATCCATGCCTTAGTTCCGTTGATCACCCATTCGTCATTTGCTTCGTCGTACACGGCACGTGTTCGAAGTGACGACACATCAGAGCCGGCGTCTGGCTCAGACACACAAAACGCACCAAGTTTTACATCATCAGCAGTGCCGTAACACTGAGGAACCCACTCCATCATTTGCTCTGGAGTCCCGTTACCAGCAATACCAGCAGCAGCAAGACCGGATCCCATAATGGACAAGCCAATTCCTGCGTCACCCCAAAATATTTCTTCAATTGCAACTGGCAAGGTGAGACCAGTTGGATCGGCCATTGAGTTCATAATGAAGTCAAGACCGTACAAACCGATCTTGGCGGCCTCTTGCACGATTGGCCATGGGAACTCTTCGCGCTCATCCCACTCGTGAGCTGCTGGACGCATCACATCGACAGCAAACGTGTGAATCCAATCTTTGAGTTGGATTTGGTCGTCATTGAGGTTCAGAGAAAAATCAGCCATATGCACAATTTACTGGCGGGTAACTACAAATACCAATCTCAATCGGGTTAATTTTTTGTGCAATCTGCAAGTTTTGTGCAGTATTTATCGAGCGGGCACAGCAGATGTCACCGGCCAGATGACAACTAACGCACCGATAAATAGAACACCCGCCAGTAAGTAGGGCGAGCTGATTCCAACATGGTCGTACAGTACGCCGCCAATAACGGGACCTACAACACGGGAAAACGCACTAATACTTTGGAGATATCCCAGGATCTCACCCCTGCGTTCAAGCGGGGCAGCCTCAATCACCAATGCACCTGATGAAGGAGAGAGAACGCCTTGTCCGATTGCCACGAGAGACAATGCAATAAATAAGGTGAACCACTGCATGTGTTGCGTTGCACTGAGTACAAAAAGACCCACAGCGCCGATACTCATTCCAAGACGTACCAGTTGACGAGAACCAAGACGCCTCGTGAGAGGTCCAACTAGTCCACCTTGTACAAAGGTAAGCACAAGTCCGATAAAGAGAAACACCATCGCTGTAGAACCAATCGTGAGATCGAATCTTTCACTACCAAAAAGTGCAAACGTTGTCTCAAAACCTGAAAATCCAATCGTTACAAAAACCGATGCAACTGCAAAACGCATAAGAACCGGCGAGCCGAGTGACATGCGTAACTTAGCTCGCTGTTGTGGAGCAGCGTGTCTTTTTGTTTCTGGCAGACGAATCCATGCTGCAACCGCATTGATACTGGCGATCACACCTGCAACATAAAATGGAACGTGTGTTCCGCCCAAGGCAGCGAGCCCTCCAAGCGCCGGACCAACAACAAATCCAATTCCAAATGCAGCACCGAGCATGCCGAGCAGTTGGGCGCGGCGTTCAGGCGGAGCAATGTCAGCAATGGCGCCCTGGGCAACTGCAACGCTTGCACCGGAGGCACCGTCGATGATACGACCAAGAAACAACACCCATAACGCGCCAGCCGCACCAGTAACAAAACTACCGATGGCGGTACCAACGAGCGACAGAATAATGACTGGTTTGCGCCCGATGCGATCGGACAAGCGTCCAAGGATTGGAGAGAAAATCATCTGCGCCATCGAAAACGAAGCAAACATGAGGCCTACTTGTATACCGTTTGCCCCAAAATCCTTGGCATAGCGCCCAAGGATGGGCACGACAATTCCAAAACCAACGAGGTCTAGTACAACTGTGGTCCAAATCGGCCAAAATCCTTTTGGCATCGGTTCACGCTGTTTTTTCTGCTTAGCCACGACGAATGCGAGTTCCCTCTTTTGATGTCTCGACAACATAACCGAGTGTTTGTAACTCATCTCGTATGGTGTCTGCCGTCGCAAAATCTTTAGACGCTCGTGCTGCGTCAAGCGCAACACCTTTAGCAACAATGTCATCACCAATGTCATCACCAACCGACAAGGTGAGACCAAGTGCAGTGAGCATCTCTATTGCAGTTGCACGTAACGCCGACACCTTTGAGATGTCACCTGAATCAAGTGCAGTATTTGCTGATCGAACCGTGTCAAATATCAACGCCGTGGCATGGGTGGTATCGAGATCATCATCCATATATGCAATGAACTGATCGATAATTATTTGATCGGCAACACCCGTTGAATGCGCAGCAGTTCGTGCCGCAAAAGAGTCCAGTCCCGAAATCGCCGTGACGCAAGAATCGATGTTGTCTTGGCCAACACGTACGGGAGACCGGTAGTGAGCCTGCAACAACAACATCCGGTATGCACGAGGATCGTATTGGTCAAGAAGATCTAACAAGTTAGTGACATTCCCCAAACTCTTTGACATTTTTTCGCCTTCAGGGTCAACAACAAAGCCGTTATGCATCCAATGCATTGCAAATGTTTTTCCGAGAGCAACTGATTGCGCGCGTTCATTTTCATGATGCGGGAAACGAAGGTCTGCGCCACCGCAATGCAAGTCGAAACCTTCTCCTAAAAGTTCAAGGCTCATCACAACACACTCGCTGTGCCAGCCAGGTCGTCCATCGCCCCACGGTGACGGCCACGCTGGTTCTCCAGGTTTTGTGAACTTCCACAATGCAAAATCTGCAGGGTGACGTTTATTGTCAGCGCCAAAGACTTCACGATCGCCACCACCACTCAACATGTCTTCAAGATTCTGATGTGCAAGCAAGCCGTAATCAGCCACGCTTGTCACGCTGAGATACACGCCGTCTTTGGTGACATAGGCACTGTCACCATTAATCAGCGCAGCGATCATGTCCACCATCTGTTCCACATAGTCGGTGGCGTGGGGAACGTCGGTTGGGCGTTCCACTCCAAGTTTGCCCATTGCCTCGAACCACACGGCCTCGCATTTTTGAGTGATCTCGCTCCACGGCCGACCTTCTCGATTGGCGCGATCAATGATTTTGTCGTCAATGTCGGTGATATTGGACACGAGGCGTACATCTAGCCCTCTCCATGTGAGGTAGCGACGCAAGATGTCGTACACCAAAGTGGCTCTGCCATGCCCCAAATGAGGGGGGCCATAAACGGTTGGGCCGCACAGGTAGATGCTGACCTTACCGGGGTCGCGCATCGCCAGGGGTTTGACCTGCAAGGTGGCGGTGTCGTAGAGGTTCAGCACTCTGACAAGCCTACGATTTAACTTCTATGTCTGCTGTCCCTGAGAAGCCCTCAATTGAGAACATTGAAGCCACTTGGATCTCATTCTGGGACCACGATGGCACGTACACCTTTGATCGCACGGCGCCGCGCGACAATGTGTTTTCCATCGACACACCACCACCCACCGTAAGTGGTTCACTGCACATGGGCCATGTGTTTTCCTATACCCACACAGACACGGTGGCACGGTTTTGGCGAATGCGTGGCAAAAGCGTTTTTTACCCGATGGGTTGGGATGACAATGGTTTGCCAACAGAGCGCCGAGTGCAGAACTTTTTTGGAGTGTCGTGCGACGCGTCGGTGCCATATGAGCAAGACCTCACGCCACCGTTTCGTGGTGATCCACCAAAAGATCACAAGCCAGTCCCTATTTCGCGGCCGAACTTTATTGAACTATGTGAGGAACTCACGGCCGAAGACGAAAAGATTTTTGAAGACCTCTTTCGCCGACTTGGATTATCAGTTGATTGGTCTTTGCTCTACACCACCATCGACGAGAAATCACGACGCGCAAGTCAGCGTGCGTTTCTGCGCAACTTGTCACGTGGCGAGGCATACACACAAGAAGCACCAACGCTATGGGATGTTGATTTTCGTACTGCAGTAGCTCAAGCAGAACTAGAAGACCGCGATCGGCCAGGCGCCTACTACACACTTGCGTTTCATAAGTCTGACGCAAGTGGCGACATTCTTATCGATACGACTCGACCAGAACTTCTTGCTGCATGCGTGGCCATTGTTGCTCATCCAGACGATCCGCGATACATCCCTCTGTTTGGTTCTACGGTGCGCACGCCACTGTTCAATGTTGAAGTACCGATCCTTGCTCACTCACTCGCACAACCAGATAAAGGCACTGGCATTGCGATGATCTGCACGTTCGGTGATCTCACCGACGTGATCTGGTGGCGTGAACTGCAATTACTAATGCGGCCAATTATTGCTCGCGACGGACGCATCGTGGCTGAAGCACCTCAGGGCATCACCGATGCAACCGCTCTCTCCAACTACGCGGCTCTTGCTGGTAAATCAACCAAGCAGGCTCAAACTGCAATTGTTGACATGCTGAAAACTTCTAAAGAAATGATCGGCGATGCTCGAGCCATTACTCACCCTGTGAAGTTTTATGAAAAAGGTGACAGACCACTAGAGATTGTTACAAGTCGCCAGTGGTACATCCGCAACGGCGGACGCGATGCGGCATTGCGTGATGCATTGCTTGAACGTGGTGCTTCACTCACATGGCATCCAGACCACATGCGGCATCGCTATTCCAATTGGGTTGAAGGACTCAACGGTGATTGGCTCATATCGCGTCAACGTTGGTTTGGTGTGCCCGTTCCCGTGTGGTATCCAGTGAAAGATGACGGCGACACTGATCATGATTCACCACTAATTCCGCTTGAATCACAGTTGCCGATAGACCCAAGTACCGATGTCCCTGCTGGCTACACGCAAGACCAACGAGGTAAGCCAGGCGGCTTTATTGGTGATCCAGATGTAATGGACACGTGGGCGACATCTTCTCTTACACCACAAATTGCTGGACAGTGGGAAGACAACAACGACTTGTTTAGCCGTGTCTATCCTTACGACTTGCGCCCGCAAGGTCACGACATTATTCGCACTTGGTTGTTCGCAACAACGGTGCGATCACATTTTGAACACAACGCAACTCCGTGGGCACACGCTGCGATGTCTGGTTGGATTCTCGACCCCGATCGCAAGAAGATGTCGAAGTCCAAGGGCAATGTTGTTACTCCACTCGATCTATTCGAACAATACGGAAGCGACGCGGTTCGCTATTGGGCAGCCGGCGCACGACCTGGCGTGGATACAGCATTTAGTGAAGACCAAATGAAAGTTGGCCGAAAACTGGCAACCAAGTTGCTCAACGTCACAAAATTCGTTCTTGGTTTCGGTACTGCTGATCCAGATGCCATACCCACAGTTGAAATTGATAGCGCCATGTTGCATCGGCTAGCCGCAGTTGTTGACGAATGCACTACTGCATTTGAAGAATTTGATTATGCCCGTGTACTCGAGCGAACAGAATCATTCTTCTGGTGGTTCTGTGATGACTATGTCGAACTTGTTAAGACTCGGGCGTACGGCACTGCCGACCCCGATGCTTCACTGTCGGCTCGAGTTGCGCTTAGTCGTGCATTGTCTACATTGCAACGGCTATTCGCACCGATCTTGCCATTTGTTACTGAGGAAGTATGGAGTTGGTGGCAGACAGGTTCTATCCATCTGGCTACTTGGCCAACCAGTCAAGAACTCACCACAGATCTTGAACGCGGCCCAGACGAGGCCTTCCTCGATGCGATGTGCGAGACGATTTCGTTAATTCGCCGCTCTAAAACTGAAGCAAAAGTCAGCCAACGTGCGGTCGCGGAATCAGTCACGATAACGGCCAACTCTGAAGCAGTTGCGGCCATCACCACTGGATGGACGGATATTGAAAATGCAGGATCAGTTACAAACTGGACCAGCAAAGTGGTCGAAGACGCCAAAATTACCGTCACAGTTGTCCTTGCTGCACCTGTCGACAATGCCTAAGCCAACTACGGTAGAGAATCATGCCTGACGCCCCAAAGCAACCCCGTCACTCTGGTCGTCAACGCCTATTTGTCCTGTTCAATATTGCATTAGCAGCGACCACAATCATCGCTGGATCTGGTTTGCTCTTTGCAAACTGGAAGCTGTCCAACCGCCAAGTAGTCAGTATCAATAATCCACAAGGCGACGGCAATATCAACCTTCCAACTGGAGATCTGTCATCAAAAAACTATTTAGTGACTGGTGCGGATAACAACTCGTGCATTGACCAGAAATCGAAATATGCCGGAGGCTTTGGAAATCGCGCAACATACGGTGAACGCAGTGACACCATCATGATTATCCGCGTTACTCCATCGATCAACACAGCGTCTATCTTGTCTTTCCCTCGTGATATGTGGGTGAAGATTGCAGGATCAAATCGACGTGGCCGGATCAATACCACAGCCGATAAAAAAGATCCGAACATATTAATTCGCACCATAAAAGAAAACTTCAATATAAATATTGATCATTACGTGAACATTGATTTTTGTGCTTTCAAAGAAATCGTTGATGCAGTGGGTGGAGTGCGAGTACCTTTCAAGTACAAATCTAAAGACAAGATGACCGGCTTCAGTGTGCAACGTTCTAACGTGTGTTTCAGGTTTAACGGCGATCATGCGCTTGCATATGTTCGTTCACGCCACTACAGATATTTTGACCCAGCAAAGAATTCTTGGGTTCGTGATGGCACATCCGACTGGGGCCGTATCAACCGACAGCAAGATTTTACAAAAAGAATGGTGAAGAAATCTCTTGATAAAGCACGTACAGATCCCCGTGTTGCTACAAGAATCCTTAACGCAGGACTAAAGAACGTAATTACCGATGATCGTTTGACTCCAATAATGTTGCTGCAATTGGGCCAGGCCATGAAAAACTACGACGCGAATACCATGGGCAGTTACACAATGCCTGGCCTTGGACAAGTGATCGATAAGGCTTCCGTCATTGTTCCCGATCTGGAATTACAGACAGCCAAAAATATATTGGCTGTATTTCAGGGCAAAGCAAACCTAGCTAAATCAACATCGTCAATATCGGTTGTTCCTACCGCATTTCGTGCCAACAGTGGCGACATTTCTATCATCTCAGCCACTTTAATGATCGCAGCTACAACGACAACGTCCCCGCCTCCATCGGCATCAACGACGACAACTACGTTGCCAGAAGTCACCATTGAACAAGACACGCGAGGTATCGTTCCGCCCAACGATCCTTCCTGTCAGTTCTAACCAGAACTACGCAGTTTGCTCCAGAGCCTGTGCAAGTACTTCGGGAATGCCACTAGGTCCATCAACTAGTGCAAGTCGCGCACCAACACGAGCAGCAAATATTGTTGCTTCTTCGTGATCCGCCCTTGGGGCAATCACAATGAGTTCATCAAGTCCAGCGGCTGCAGCGAATGCATCACCATCAACAGTTGCGCGACAATCAGATAACAAAATGGCGATACGTCGGCCGGCGCGGGACCTGGATAGTTGCTGTTGAGCAACAATCAGTGCACCAGCTAAATCCGTGGTGCCATAACCACGTAATGTCAGAACATCATTGATAACTCGCTCGCTCGACTTAGCGACATCTTGTGATTTTGCAACGACAACATCTTTACCAAAAGCAATAACGCTGTAATCCTCTGGATTGCGCCCAGCTACAGCAGCAGCAGCTACAGCAGAAGTAGCAAGTGGCTTGCCCCCCATCGAACCACTGCGATCAACCATTAGGCATAACGCGGTGCCAGGCTTGCGCCAACCACGTACTCGCAATCGATCAGGATCCAATGCCATGTTGTGACGAGATTCTGAAATCGCATCAAGGCTTGCATCAATATCAATATCTCCAGCATCTGGTCGATACGGCTGCTCAACCATTTTACCAATGCCTCGTGGTCGAGTTTTTCCTCTGTTGCCAAGTTCCAACATCAGCCGACCGGCAAGTTTTTTGGCAAAGTCCCGCAATTTAGGATCTGTTGCTCCTGTAAGGTCAGCAAGCATGCCAAGCATCTCATCGGGGCTATTACTCATGGCTTCATCAATTGCTGCCTCGTCTAGTTCTCCTACTTCTGGAGAGATCTGTTCAAAGTTTTCGTGACGCGCAAGATCACGACGGGACGTGGTCTTTTTTCCGGCTTCGGCAATGGCTTGCTCAGCTGCTTCGCCTTCTTTGGTTAGAGGGAGGTTGTGCCCCTTGTCGGGGCTCCAACTTTTCCCTCGCCAGACTCCGAATCTGTTCGGCCGAACACATCTTGCCAAATCTCAGTCACGATTTCTTCAGACGTGCGCACACTACCTTCACGCACGCGCACCCGCCCAGACAATGCAACCAACGCGGCATCAAGTCCAACACTCGGATTTGCAACAGGTTGCTCACGCAGTTCTCCCAACGACACGGCAACTTTTGCAAAGTCAACTGCTCCACGAACAGACGAACCAACTCGAAGATCAGGGTGAGAACGGGTCAAACGAACAACCTTCACGGCGCGAGACACGAATAGATCGTCAAGCAAGGAGCCCTCAGTGTTGCGTCGCACAATCGCTACTTCATCATCTGCTGATTGGTATGTCATCGACACTCGACACACACGATCATAGATAGCGCCAGAAATACGAGCGGTTCCCACAGCATCAAATGGGTTCATGGCAGCAACAAGGCGAAAACCAGGCGAAGCAGCTATACGGCCGAGACGCGGAACATTTATTTCACCTTCACTCATCACCGTAATGAGCACATTGAGAGTTTCTTCTGGAATGCGATTGATCTCTTCGACATACAACAATGAACCTTCGCGCATCGCTGTCACCAAAGGACCATCAACAAACACTGAAGGATCATAACCATCACTCAATACTCGTGCAGGGTCAAAATGGCCAACCAAACGGGCCGGTGTCAGTTCAGCGTTACCTTCAACAAACTCAAACCCAATGCCAAGTCCTTGAGCAACAGCACGCAAAAGCGTTGATTTGCCCGTACCAGGAGGACCCTCTAATAGGACGTGGCGATCAGCTGCTAAAGATGCAAGAACAAGTTCAATTTCGCGTTGGCGACCAACAACTTGACCCGCCAATGTCGCGCGCAAAGAGTTAGTCATAGACGATGATGCCGCGAATGTTTTCGCCTTCGCGCATGGCGCGGTAGCCCTCATTAATTTCATCAAGCGTGTAACGCTTCGTGATCAGTTCATCAAGTTTCAGTTGGCCAGCGCGATACATGTCAAGCAGCGCCGGAATATCAGCGCGTGGGTTGAGGCTGCCAAAGATGGTTCCTTTTACCTCTTTGTTCCACATCGCTAATTGAAACAAGTTGATATCAGCAGAAGTTTCAGACATCGGTGATATTGCAGTGACAACGCACGTGCCACCTTTACCGACCATGGTCATTGCTTCACCCATCATGTCTCCATGTAAAACACCCGGGGTCATAATGACGCGATCGGCCATTTCTCCCCATGTCAATTCCGTCAATGCAGGAATCGCCTCTTCCATCGATGCAAAAGTATGCGTCGCACCAAATTCCATTGCTTTCTCGCGCTTGAACTCGACTGGGTCAACAGCAATGATTCGCTTTGCACCTGCCATGCGCGCTCCCTGCACAGCGTTGATACCAATCCCACCAATTCCTACGACAACAACGGTGTCTCCTGGTTGCGTGCCTGCTCGCTTGGTTGCAGAACCCCAGCCAGTTGCAACGCCACACGACACAAGGGCAACAACATCAAGTGGCAAATCATCTTCAACTTTGATCAGAGATGCTTCAGCAACAGTTGCAAACTCGCTGAATGTGCCGAGCTTGGCCATCATTGTGACATGGCCTCCATCGGCTGCGAAGTGGCGATGCGTGCCATCGGTGATCATGCCACCCATCAAAGTGCCTGCACCTGTGTTGCACAAGTTCTGTCGCCCAGTTGAGCAGTAACGACAACGGCCACAAGATGGTACGAAACTGGCAGAAACATGGTCACCTGGCTTCACCGAGGTGACGCCCGAACCCACTTCGAGAACAATTCCTGCACCTTCGTGACCACCAACGAATGGGAAGAAATCGATCCCCATTGCAGTCAGAACTTCTTCTGGTGGAACCATGTCTCCCGTGACGAAATGCTCGTCAGAATGGCACATCCCTGCAACTTTCCAGTTGACCAGAACTTCGCCAGCCTTTGGCGGGTCAACCTGGATTTCTTCCACTATCCATGGCTGACCAATCCCTCGCAAAACTGCTGCACGTGATTTCATAATTCCCCCAAATATTCAGATGTTCTCAGTACACCAAAACGCCACGGATGTTTTTGCCATCGCGCATGTCTTGATATCCCTCGTTGATGTCCTCAAGTGAATATGTCTTAGTGACAAGTCCATCGAGGTCGAGTTGTCCTTCGCGATACAAACCAAGCAATTTTGGAATATCTGCACGAGGGTTTCCTGAACCGAACAACGAACCAACAAGTTGCTTCTCCATCAATGTGAGATCAAGAAGGCTCATCGCAGCCCCGGTCGTCTCCAGCGCTGGGTGAATGTTTGTCACAACAACGCGCCCACGCTTAGCGGTCAGTGCCATTGCCTGTCCAATCAGATTTCCGTCACCAACACCCATTGTCATGAGAACTTTGTTCGCCATTGTTCCCCACGTGAGTTCTTGAATTAATGGCAGTGCTTCTTCCATAGATGCTGCGGTGTGCGTTGCGCCAAATTCCATAGCCTTCTCACGCTTGAACTCAACTGGGTCAATCGCAATGATTCTCTTTGCGCCGGCAATTTTTGCTCCCTGAATCGCATTGGCACCGATGCCGCCACAACCAACCACTACAACTGTGTCTCCTGGTTTAACTTCTGCGGCATAAACAGCAGAACCCCATCCGGTGATAACACCACAACCAAGAAGACATGCCTTTTCAAGAGGAATATCTTTTTCAATCTTGATGCATGATGCTTCGTTAACAACTGTGTGTTTTGCAAATGTGCCAAGCATGCACATCAGCGCAATATCTTTGCCCTGGGCATGATGGCGTGATGTGCCATCTGAAATCTGCAGACCAAGACCCATGAGCGCTCCAAGGTCGCATAGGTTCTGATGACCAGTTGAACAACTAGGGCAACGTCCACATGAGGGGATGAACCCAAAAACTACATGGTCACCAACTGCAAGCCAACTCACTCCTTCACCGACTTGCTCAATAACTCCAGCACCTTCGTGACCGCCGATAATCGGCAATGCGAAAGGTAAGTCACCTGTTACTAAATGCTCATCTGAATGACACATTCCCGATGCCGCCATTTTGACAAGAACTTCGCCAGGTCCAGGAGCGTCAATCTCGATCTCTTCGACGCTCCACGGTGCGTTCAGTTCCCAGAGGATTGCAGCTGTGGTCTTCATATGAAGTCCCTTCGGTTGTGCTGTGAAATTGCTTCAGCCAGTCCGCTTCAGATTAGCCACCCATCACCCTCTTTATGTAGTGGGAGTTCTTTGGCTAGGCTGAAACCATGGATTTTGAGACCACCACTGAGCCTGCACCCGTTCAGGTCACAGCAACCAACGAAGCCACCGTTGAAGAAGAGCTCCTCGTAGAGGAAATCTCGATTGACGGCATGTGCGGCGTTTACTGAACCTGCGCTGACTGCCCCGGCAAGCCCACAAGTCTGACCATGACCCTGACCCTAGATTCGTCGTTCACTTTGAGTCCGCAAGTGACGCTTCGTCCCGAGCCATTCGGAGCGCTTGCCTATCACTTCGTAAATCGTCGCCTTGTATTTCTACGCCATCCCGACATCGTCAAGGTCGTGAAATCAATAGGTCAATATTCCAACCTTCGTGAGGCCCTCGTTGCAAACAACGTCGCTGAATCACGGTGGCCAAGTTTTATCACAGCCCTTAATTCCCTCACAACATCGGAGATCCTCGTTGTCAACTAAAAACCTTATAGAAGAGATGAAGACCGGACTTGATGCTCCGATTTGTCTTACGTGGGAAATTACCTACGCATGCAACCTCGCTTGTGTGCATTGCCTCAGCGCTAGCGGTCAACACGACCCGCGCGAGCTTAACACCGAGCAAGCCAAAGCAATCATTGATGAACTGCGTGACATCCAAGTGTTTTACATCAATATTGGAGGTGGCGAACCAATGTTGCGCCGCGACTTCTTTGAGATCCTTGAATATTCAATTAACAACGGTATCGGTGTCAAGTTTTCCACTAATGGAAGGTTCATAAATAAAAAGGCCGCAGAGCGACTTACAACCCTAGATAACCTCGACATTCAAATCAGTCTCGATGGCGCTACCGCCGATGTGAATGATGCGGTTCGAGGCAAAGGTTCGTACGCAATGGCAATTCAAGCTATGGACAACTTGAAAGAAGCCGGATTCGGACAGTTCAAGATTTCGGTGGTCATCACTCGACACAACGTTGACCAACTTGACGAATTCAAAGCTATTGCCGATTCTTATGGCGCGCAACTACGTATTACTCGACTGCGCCCATCAGGACGCGGGGCAGACACATGGAATGAACTACACCCAACCAATGCTCAGCAACGCCAAATTTTCAACTGGTTGTTACAGCATGGCGAAAATGTTCTGACAGGCGACTCATTTTTTCATCTCAACGCATTCGGTGATGGAGAGACACTCCCAGGGCTCAATATGTGTGGTGCTGGTCGTATTGTGTGCCTCATTGACCCCATCGGAGATGTGTATGCATGTCCGTTTGTTATTCACGATGAATTCAAAGCAGGAAGTGTTCTCGAAGAGGGCGGCTTTACAAAAGTGTGGCGTGAGTCAGATTTGTTTACTGAATTACGTCAGCCACAGAGTGCTGGCGCGTGCGCATCATGTGACTCTTATGATCCCTGCCAAGGCGGTTGCATGGCAGCCAAATTTTTCACTGGCCTTCCACTCGATGGCCCAGACCCAGAATGTGTCCTCGGACATGGAGAGACACTTCTGTCGGCGGTTTCAGTGCAGTTGATGCCTAGGCCATCAATGGATCATTCAAAACCTGCTCGGATAACACTCACCAAGGTCTCCATCGGTCAAGATTGACCTCATCATGAATCCTGTCCTTGCCATTATCGCCATCGCTGCTGCCTATTTGTGTGGAACTCTTCCAAGTGCACTTCTAATCGCTCGAGCAAAAGGTGTCGACATCGCAACGGTTGGCTCTGGTAATCCAGGTGCAAGCAACGTGGCTCGCGCTATTGGATGGAAGTACGGCATCTGGGTCTTTATTCTTGATGCTGTCAAAGGCGCCCTTCCTGTATTTCTACTTCTCAGCGATCGGCCTATTGCATATGCCTGTGCAGCAGCAGCTATCGCCGGGCATATCTTTCCCATCACTCGCCATTTCAAAGGTGGCAAGGGTGTAGCAACAGGCGCTGGCGTTTTGCTACCCCTTCATCCACTTGTCATGCTCGGTGCTGCTGCTTTTTGGGTTATCACCATGAAACTTTCCAAGAAAGCATCAGTTGCTTCCATTGCAGTAGTCCCTGTAGTCATCATCACTCTTTTTGCCATTAATAAACCACTATGGGAAATTCTGTCTTTTATTGCGTTGGGTTGTCTCATAGAAATTCGTCACATATCAAACATCAAGCGACTGATCAGTGGATCAGAACCTCCAATCACTGATCACGCTTCTTAAAAATGCTCACAGTACTTAATTCAGTTTTTGATTGGCTCAAAACATATTCTGGCTCTGAGTGGTTTTATGTAGTCATTTTCGTAGTGGCATTACTCGACTCCCTTCTGCCGATTGTTCCAAGCGAGACAATGGTCATCATTGGCGGTGTCAGCGCAGGGCTCCAAGACCTTGCATGGCCACTTGTCATTATCGTTGGAGCAGGAGGTGCTTTTATCGGTGACAACGTTAGTTACTTGATTGGTCGGCACTTCAGTGAACGTTTGATCAAACGTTATGAATCAAGCCAAAAAGGCCGCAAACGTTTGGAATGGGCCCACAAGCAAATCGAAACACGAGGCGGGCAACTTCTTATCACCGCTCGATTTATTCCCGGCGGACGAACACTTGTTACTCTCAGTTGTGGCATCACTAAGGTAGATCACAAATGGTTTATGAAGTGGACTGGAATTGCTGCTCCCGTCTGGGCATCTTATGCAACATTGCTCGGCTTCATCGGGGGGCGCTCTTTTCAAGAGAATCACACGAAAGCGTTCCTTGTCGCTTTCGGTATCGCAATCGGAGCAACAGTGACAATTGAAATAGTCCGCCACCTTCGAACTCGACTGATATCTGCAAAGTCCACCAACACACCCTGAGATGAGCAACAACTCGTTTACTTATAGTGACATCAGGCCTGGGCACAGAATCTTGCTGATTGTGCTCGGATCATGGGAACAACATGGGCCACATCTTCCCTTCGATACCGACTCCATCATTATCGATACTGTTGTTTCACATGCTTTTTCGGAACTGAATCAGGACATGTTTTTAGTCGCACCCACAATTCCAATAACAGCCAGCGATGAACATGACGGTTTCCCCGGTGGTCTAAGTACAGGTACACAAGCACTCGCCGACTATGTCGTAGCAATTTGTCGATCTGCCTCGTGGGCACTTGGAGTCTGTATTGTCAATGGTCATGGAGGCAACACAGATGCGCTTTCACGCATTGACTCAGCCTTAGAGCACGAAAAAATTGCTCACTCAATCTGGTCATTGCCTAGTTACCAGGGTGGAGATATGCATGCTGGACACACCGAGACATCGCTCATGATGCACATCGCGCCAACTACCGTACGACACGAACTTATTCAGTCTGGAAACACCAGCAGTGCTGACACACTTATTCCTGCAATGCGTAAGTCAGGAATAATCAGTATTTCTTCGAATGGAATTATTGGCGATGCCACAACTGCTTCTGCACAACACGGCGCAAAAGTCCTTCAGTTATATGTCAAAAGTCTCGTCGCACATCTTGCGACACACACACTCCACAGCAGATCGGACCCCATGGTATGACCCAACTTAATCCTGATGCACAGTGGTACAGAACACCTAACAAAAAAGGACTGTTGGCAGGTTCGCCGATGAACTATTTCACCGTTTCAGACAACGGCATCGCCATTCTTGACGCAATTGAAAGCAACACGCCTCTACCCCACAATCATGAATCACTCACGAACCGACTCGTAGCAACTGGAGCAGCACATCCTCAACTAGGTGAATCTCTCCAAGCAGCAGATATCACTGTGATTATCCCAGCCTATGTCATGTCATCCACACAGATCGATTCACTGGCACACCTCGTTGGCTTGTGTCGAGGCCTTCGGGTGATCGTGGTTGATGATTGTTCTTCTCTTCCCATCTCGGTGCCTGGTGCAGAGATCATCCGACATACAACCAACAAAGGCCCAGGTGCTGCGCGCAACACTGGTTTGGCTGCTACGACAACGCCATACATTGCATTCATCGACTCCGATGCAACAGCAAGTACGGAACAAATGCTTCTTCTTGGTTCGCTTTTGCGACGCGATGATATTGCACTGGTTGCTCCTCGTATCGTTAGCAACGAGGGTCGACGGTTCCTCGACGAGTATGAACAATTCCACTGTCCACTTGACATGGGAACAAAACAAGCTCTTGTTCAGCCCATGAGTCGGGTCTCGTATCTTCCGGCAACTGTTCTTGTTGCTAAAAGTGATGCATTGCGCGCTATCAACGGCTTCAACGAATCTCTGCGCCTCGGTGAAGATGTCGACCTAGTGTGGCGACTTGTTGACAATGGTCTGGCGTGTGCATACGTACCAAGTATTCAGTGCGTCCACCAACGTCGCCCAACAGTGTTTAGTATTTTGAAACAACGCTTTAGTTACGGCACGAGCGCAGCGCAACTTGCTCAACATCATCCCCGCAACGCAACTCCGTTTCAAGCGAATATTTTTCTTTTTGTCGCCGCTGTGCTTATCTTGAGTGGATTTATTCAGTATGTCGTCCTCGCTGTAATGCCAGCTATTGCCATTGGTGTCTGGTCGCTTCGTAAAACCAAACTCACTATGAACACAAAACTGCGACTATCTGGCAAAAATGTATCGAGCACTGTGAAACTTCTTGCTACAGCTGTTAGGCGCACATGGTGGCCACCATTGTTACTCCTGTCGCTGTTCTCACTGCGACCAGGCGTGGTATTGACACTGAGCTTTCTCGGTCCACTCATGTTTGAGCTGGTGCGTAACAAGTCCAAGAATCCGTTGTTTTATTTCGTAATGCGCTTAGTTGACGACGCAACGTACGCCGTTGGTGTGTGGGTCGGAGTCCTTCGTAGCCGCTCTTGGCGTTGTCTGTTGCCAATAATTAGCGTGCGGCGCTCAAGCGTGCGGTGACATCGTTGCACTCCACGCATACCGACTCGGGAATAACTCCAAGTTTCATGAGTCGACCAAAGATTACACAACCAACGCAGTAACCAAAAAAAGCTTCCAGTGACGCTGCAACTACGAGTGCGCCAACAACTATTCTTGATACGCCCTGCATTTCGAGTAGCCACAACACTGATGCTGTTGAAGTGAACACTGCTCCAATCCCTTGCGCGAATCGCTTAGGAGCGCCAGGCCCAAGTTTGTGTTGACGGTTAATTCGTGGAGTGATGATCTGAGTTGCAATTCTGCCAAGCGGACTGAGCAATGGGCCTGTGAGAACTCGAGCGATAAAGCCATAGGTAAGAGGAACAAGAATCCATCCGAACCCCGTTATCACAAACGCAAGGCCCATCAAAACGACGCCAAGGGCGACCACTCGGGAGGAAGTTTCATTGACTGGGTTGGGGAATCCGAACGGTGTTCTCATGCATACACAGCCTACGCCCCAATACCCGACTGAACAACTCGGGAATTGCCTCGGCGACTACGATTCTCCTTGTGACAATTCGTCTTTCAGTACATGAGGCCCGTTGGTTGGCCCATGTTCACGGGGTTGCCAAGGCAATGCCAGGTCTTGTCCCTGTGGTGAAAGGCAATGGATACGGGTTTCGCCGTTGGAATCTGATGCCTTTGGCTGGCCAGTTATCCAACGAGGTGGCAGTTGGAACCATATTTGAAGCACGCGATATTCCTGTCCACGTCACACCGATTGTTCTTACTCCAACTCTCACTGCACCACCCTCCAACATGCCAATGAACACAGTGCTGACCGTGTCGAGCCCGCACCATGTGATGGCTCTGGCTACTGCTCAATGGCGCGGTGAAGTCATCGTGAAATTGCGATCTTCAACAATGCGATACGGAGTTGCACGAGAAAACTTTGGCGCATTGATATCTGACATTGCCAATGCGCATTTGACCGTGCGCGGCTTCGCAATTCATCCACCACTTGCAGGTGACTCAAAACTACATCTGCAAGACATCACGACGTGGCTTGACATCGTTGATGACTCGTTGCCTATTTATGTGAGTCATCTCGAAACTAAGGCATACGCCAAACTACGAAAAGATAATCCAACGTACGATTTTCGAGTCCGCCTTGGAACGCCGTTGTGGCACGGTGATAAATCGATGATGCGTCTATCCACAGATATTGTTGATCGCCATTCTGTTGAATCTGGCACGCGTGCTGGATACCAACAAGTCGTTATCAATGGACCCGGCGAGATCGTGTTAGCTGGCTGCGGCACTGCTCATGGCGTCTTTCCACTACTTGATGGTCGTAGCCCTTTTCATTTTCAACGGCAACGAGTCAACATGCTTGAACCACCACACATGCATACAACAATGTTGTTTATGGCACGCGGTCGACCAATTCCAAGTATTGGTGAATGGATTGATGTTCAACAGCCGCTTACACGAGTACAAGTTGACTTGCTCCAGTGGATTCGCTAATCAGTTAATAAGTACTCACCATACGATTGAGGCCACGCCATCCAACTGCCGATGCCCCAACGAGTGGACCCTCATCAGCAAGTCGAGTAGGAACGATTCGAGCCTTGCGCGAAAACTCAAGACCACACAGTTCATCTAAGGTGCGCTGAGCTGAGTTAAAGAACGGTGCTCCAAAGCCAAGCGCCACACTTCCGCCAACAACAACAAGCTTGAGATCTAACAAGTTGCACACTGAAGCAGCCGCTCTGCCAACCAGACGCCCGGTGCGCACCATTATCTCGTAGGTGGGCTGAGTGGGTGGGCGACCAGTAATCGCCTCAATTGCTGGGCCAGAAGCCTCTGCTTCCAAACAACCACGCGCTCCACAAACACATCTGCGGCCATTGGGTTCGACAATGACATGTCCGATATGTCCAGCGTTTCCGCTGTCACCCTCAAGCAACTGTCCATTGAGAACAATTCCTCCGCCAACACCCGTGGACACCACCATGGCCATAAAACTGTTGACTCCCTTAGCAGCGCCAAGCCAACCTTCAGCCAATGCCAACGCCTTTGCATCACCGTCGCCAAAAACTGCAAGACCGGTGAGATCTTCTAAACGTTGGCGCAATGGAAATTGACGCCATTGGGGAATATTGAGTGGCGATACCGTTTCCACGTTGGGCGTAATGGGGCCAGCCGATCCAACGCCAATAACACTCGGACGAATACCGTGATGGTCTTTGGCGCGCAGTAATTGCTGACCGACTGCTTCTGCTACATCTTCAAATAGTTCATCAGCCGAGATCTGGGAATTCACCAACACATGTGTGCGATCAACTAGTTCACCCGCTCTGGTAACTAGGCCAACAGCAATTTTAGTGCCACCAATATCAATCGCAAGACAAAGATCCATCGGATTGTATTTTACGGTTCTATTGGATAGAACCCTTGCCATTAAGAATTACCTACGATGGGTTCGTGACCGACCAATGGAAGAAATTGATTGAAGAGCAGCAAAAGGCTGCTTATTTCACCCAATTAACTCAATTCATTGATTCTGAGAGAACTTCGGGTCACGTCTTTCCATTACCGGAAAATATATTTGCTGCATTCGATCTCACCCCTTGTAGCAACACACGAGTGGTCATTATTGGTCAAGATCCGTATCACGGACATGGCCAGGCCCACGGCTTATGTTTTTCTGTGCAATATGGTGTTGCAATTCCACCATCGCTTCGAAACATTTTTGCGGAACTAAAGACTGATCTCGGAATCCAAACACCTGCACACGGAAACTTGACACATTGGGCCGAACAAGGCGTACTGCTCTTGAACACCACTCTCACTGTTCGATCTGGTGAACCAGGAAGTCATGTCGGATTTGGTTGGGAAACTTTTACAGATGCAGTCATCCGTCTCATCAATGACAAAGCAGACACGGTGATCTTAGTGCTGTGGGGTGCGAATGCTCAGAAGAAAAAATCGCTCATCACGATGCCCCACCATATTGTGCTTGAATCGGCGCATCCCTCACCCTTGTCTGCCTATAGAGGATTCTTTGGGAGCCGTCCATTCTCGAGAATAAACACTATTCTTTTGCGCCTTGGAACAAAGCCCATTGACTGGTCTTTACCCATATCTGGTTGATCTATTGTTCACGAGTAACCTCACGGAATGGCTTCTTACCGTCGTGAAATACACATTGAGCGAACCCCCGATGAAGTGTGGGACCTTGTTGGTGATCCCGCACGACTGCACGATTGGTTCCCTATCGACAACTGTGTTGTAGAGGGAAATAAAAGATGGATCTACCTTGCATCTGGATTGAAGTTTGAAGAAGAGATCCTCGTACAAGACAACGCCATGCATCGTTTTCAATACACCATCATCAACAACCCCATTTGGAAAGATCATCTCGGAACGATTGATGTGATCGACGATCAACGTGGTGGCAGCTTTTTGATCTACAGCACACAAGGAAAACCAGACGTTCTTGCACTTGTCACAGAAGGTGCTGCCGGTGCAGCAATCAAAAAAGCAAAACAAATTCTGGAAGCAACAAAATAATGGGCCGTCGAATTCTTTTTATTACAACTGATCAGCAACGCTTTGACAGTCTCGGCGTTAACGGTGGATCAATTGCCAGAACACCTGTGATCGATTCACTTGCTCGCGACGGCATAAACTTCACCCGCGCTCATCCGCAAAATGTCGTGTGTATGCCATCGCGTAGCACCATGATTACTGGTCAACATGTATCGACACATGGTGTATGGATGAATGGCGTGCCGTTACCAGAAGATGCGCCGAGCATCGCTGCAACCCTGCGAGATGCCGGATATAAAACGGCGTTGCTTGGCAAGGCTCACTTCGAACCGCTTCTTGATCCATTCCTTCGTTTCGCCGAAAACCGGATGGGGCGCAACAATGAATTCACAGAAATGTTCACGATGCCAGATGGAAGCGTTGTCCCGCACCGTGGTTTTGACCACATGGAGTTCGCCGGCCACGGCGCCGCTGGAAACTTGCACTACGTCACTTATCTACGTGCTAATCACCCTGAAATGTTGGGGAACTTTATTGCCAATCTGGATGGAGATCTTGAAGTTACCTCTGAGCGTGGCGGAGACACTGATGCTCCCCAAGTCAGGCGCACAAACAACACTCCTACTGATCTGTACCACACCGACTGGGTCGCTAACCGAACGATTAGTTGGCTCGATTCACTTGACGTTGAAGACGACTGGTTTTGCTGGATGTCGTTTCCAGATCCACATCACCCGTGGGATCCACCATCAAGTGAGATCGGCCGCGTGAATTGGAAAGACCTTGATCTTCCTCCTGGCTATATCGAAAATGCCGCCGAGCGCGAAGCGATATTGCGAACAAAACCAAAACACTGGATGGGTTGGTACGACGGTTCTTTTATTTCCAACTACGAAGCACCTGCCAAGTGGTTGCCATCAAGTTTGACCGCCGACCAAGTACGAGAGATCAATGCACTCGTTCATGTCAAAAATGAATTGATCGATGAGGCAGTTGGACGAGTACTTGCAGCAATCAAGGCTCGCGGATGGGACGATGATCTTGACATCGTGTTCACCACTGATCATGGCGAGATGCAGGGAGACTTTGGGTTTATGTTCAAGGGTCCGTATCACGTCGACGCACTCATGCGACTGCCGCTTATTTGGCGACCAGCACCATCTGCCAAGATTCCACCTGCAACAGTCACTGCCCCAGTTGGGCATGTTTCTCTTGCTGCAACATTTGCTGCCATTGCGGGTTTGCCGCAGCCTGCTTATGTTGAGGCTCCCGCATTACCGGTAAGTGACGATGACGCTCGCGCTCGTGGGCACGAACGAGTACTCACTGAATGGGACAGTGTTCTATTTGGCAAGGTCGTTGGTTCTCGTACCATACATCGCGACGGCTATACGTGTACTGCCATGCTCCCAGGCACCGTGCACGATGGAACAGAGGGCGAGTTGTACAACCATGCTGTTGACCCATTACAACGAGTCAACCTGTGGGATGACCCATCGATGAAATCAGTACGCGATGATCTTTTATCTGACATGCGCCAAAGTTTTCCAAAGACTGTGTTGCCACTACGCGATTGTGATGCGCCTGTCTAATCAAGTGCAGGCGCGGGAACCTGCTGCGTGATGCAGTGAATTCCTCCGCCACCAATTGCCAAGATTCTTCCAACATCAAGAGGCACAATTGTGCGTCCAGGATAAAAACTACCGATCATTTGCACCATGTCGGCATCGGCTTCATTGCCGCAGACAGTAACAATCACAAAATTATTACCGACATAATAATTTAGATACGGAACTACTCGTCGACCAACTGGCGTATCTATAAAAGGAAGCACAGGAATAACGTCGACCCCAACAGTGTGTCCGTGTGCCGTAAAGCTTGAGCGTGCCACTTTTTCATTGATGGCAAGCCGTTCAAAGTCAACTTCATTTGTATCTGAACACCCTTGAAGCAAGAGATGACCCGGCTTGGTAAACGTAGCCACATTATCCACATGTCCATCCGTGTCGTGATCTAGTGCTAACCCGTGAGGCAACCAAATAATTGATCCAACACCCAACTCTTGCATCAATGTGTTTTCTATCTGAGTCATTGACATTGATGGATTTCGGTTGGGATTCAACAGACATTGCATTGTGGTGACAAGGGTTCCCTGACCATCAACGCTAATTGATCCCCCTTCAAGCACCATCGGAACCTGGCGACACTCTTCATTGAGTTCTGTTGTGAGCCGATGCACTAACGCAGCATCGTTATCGTAGGGAATCATTTTTTGTCCCCAACTATTGAAAATAAAATCGAGTGCAGTCACTCCACCATCTGGAGTCTGTACATAAATCGGTCCACTATCGCGGCACCATGAGTCATCGATCTGGATCGAAACAACTGTGACATTAGTTCCACACAATATTTCTGCCCGCTCCACATGAACAGGGTCAGCCACCATGACAACGGGCTCAAATTGGGCGATGGTATTTGCTACAAGGGCATGGGCTTCTTCTGCTTCTGCAAAAAATGAGCCGTACATTTCTCGTCTGGCCGGCCAGCACAGCAACGTTCGTGAGTGAGGTTCAAATTCGCCTGGCATATGTAACGACATACTCTTTAGTTGTCTTTCAAAAGAGACGCTGATTTGGTGGAGCCATCTAGTGACAACAGCGAACCATACAAATCTGGGCGACGATCGCGGAACAAACCCCATGCGGCGCGCAGTCGCGATATCTCATTCGTATCAAATTCGGCAACGATGACTTCTTCAGTCCCCCGACCAGCTTGTTTCACCATTGCACCGGTGTGATCAGCAATGAACGAACAACCATAAAAATCGATCTCGGTTGTTGCACCTACTTCTACACCAACCCGATTAGCCGCCATGACTGGCACAATATTTGCTGCAGCATGACCTTGCATCACGCGTTGCCAATGCCCTGAGGAATCCCATGAAGGATCCGGCGGTTCGCTACCGATCGCCGTTGGATAGACAAGACAATCTGCGCCAAGGAGAGCCATTGCGCGTGCTGCTTCTGGAAACCATTGATCCCAACAAATACCAACACCGACCCGACCATGTTGAGTGTTCCATACAGTGAATCCGGTATCACCCGGACTGAAGTAGAACTTTTCTGTGTAGCCAATGCCGTCTGGAATATGACTCTTGCGGTAAATCCCTAGTTGTGAACCATCTGCATCAATCATTACCACCGTGTTGAAAAAAGCGTTACCCGATTTTTCAAACACGCTGAGTGGAAGCACCACATTGAGCTCTCGAGCAACTGCCTGAAAATGAGCAACCGTCGAGCTCTGGGCAATGGAAACTGCACGCCCAAAATGTTTGGGGTCAATATCTTTGCAAAAGTAGACACCCTCAAAAAGCTCGGGAATAAGGATTATTCTCGAACCCTGTTTGGCTGCGGATCGAACATAATGTTCGGCCTTAGCGATGTTGTCAGACACGTTGTCAGACATCGACATCTGGATAGCGGCAAGTGCGAGTGTCATACCCCCACTCTAAGGGTGCAGGCGCAATGCTGGTGTGGAACAATCGTTGGATGGCACTGGCTGCAAAGCAATCTGAAAAGTCTCGCCAGACTGATCTCAAGGTGGCACAAAGCGCAGCGCGGGCTGTTCACTCCGTTGGAGTCGACCAGATGGCACTGACCCGAGTTGCAGCAGACGCCGGATTCTCAAGTGGCGCTATTTACGCTCGTTGCGACGACAGGTCCGAACTGGTGGTCCTTGCATGGGAGAAAAGTTTCTGGCCAATGTTGTCAGAAATTCTCGTATTAATGATTGATGGAGTCACGAAACATACTGATGAACAACTGCCCCACTTGTCAGAGTTGTTTCTGCAGGCATGCAGTCCCGATGCAGTTCCAGATCTTGGCAGCGCGATGGAAGTAATTATTGCGTCACGCCGTGATGAAGTAATTGGTGAAGTGGTGCAACGTGATTTTAATAAATTGCTTGATGACTACGGTGTTGGTCCGTCAACCGACGGTGCGATGCGTCAACATATCGTGGCATCAATTTCTACGCTCATGGGAGCAGCGCTATTGAACACGACCTACAACGCTGAGGGACAAAAACACGTTAACCCAAGTGACTTGTTGATAATTTTTGCTCAGTCATGGAAATATCCGACTAAACCAGCAATTAGTTCAACCATCAGAAAAATTCCACGCCAATACGAAATTCCTACTACCCATGACGACGTTCGTGATGCGCTCATTACTGCTACCGAATATGTTATTTCACGATCAGGGGTACACCGCGCAACTGTCTCGCGAATTGCCCGACGTGCTGGTGTCAGCGTTGGCGCCATCTACGGTATTTACGAAAACAAAGAAGCTCTCGTTAGTGACTGCCTCGAAGTGTTGTTCCCACCCCAGAATAAACGAGACGTTGAGGACTGGATTCCAGTGTTCACTGCAACAGATCAACGTTCCGTGCTCACTGATATTTTGTCAAACTACATGTCTCCTTCCTATGAGCAATGGAGGCGTTTTCGTCTGGAGTGTCTGGTAGCGGCGCGCCACTCACCACCGATTCTCGACCAACTTGTGGTGTATGCCACACGAGCACGCAAAGCACTGGTCGTTGCTGCAGCAAAAGCACCATCTGCAGCCTTAATCAGACCTAGTACTGGACTATCTGCTCGAGCAACAGTGCTCGGTCTTTCGATATTCGAAATCATTGACCCAACTATCAGACAACTTGATTGGCGATGGTTGCCTATCAATCGGGGCCCTAGCGATACGTAGTACTACACGTTCACACCACCTCTTGAGTATCAGTAGTGTTTATTCATGCTTGAAGAATTCTCACAACGTGTCCGCTCTGGTTCCCTAGATCCGGTTGACCTTGTTACGGAAAGCATCAAGCGAATCAAGCAAGCCAGCGAACTTAATGCTGTCGTTGCGCTATACGAAGAAGAAGCACTAGCAACAGCCAAAGCGCATCCACGAACCGGTTCTCTTGCTGGCCTTCCTTTGCTAGTCAAAGACATGGCTCGGGTCAAAGGCCACGTCACAACATCGGGGTCACTGCTGTACGCACATGGAGCACCCGACACCCAAGATGACACAGTTGTTGCTCGTTTACGCCAGGCTGGTGCCATTGTTATTGGACGGACCAATAGCCCCGAGTTTGGTGCCACCGCGTTTACTGCAAACAAAGTTTTTGGTGTCACACGTAATCCGTGGAACACGGAAAAATCTCCAGGTGGATCTAGTGGTGGGTCTGCTGCAGCACTCGCTGCTGGTCTCTCACCGCTTGCAACCACCTCCGATGGTGGCGGCAGTGTTCGTGGTCCAGCGTCTTCATCCGGTTTAGTTGGATACAAACCAACTATGGGTGCAATAGGACGCAACATTCTTCCGCGGTGGATTGAATTCTCCACACAAGGCACGTCGGGAACCACCGTTGCCGACGTTGTATACGAAGCCATGATCACTCTTGGTGCTGCTCGCGGAGATTTTTTATCTGTTCCACGAGATGGTGTCCACTTAACCCCTCAGAGACCAACAAAAGTTCTCGCATGTCGAACATTCCGGACCGATGTTGACCAAGAAATTGAGGCGAACTTTGAACGAACACTGCGCGCAATCGAAAAGAGCGGAATCCCCGTCGAGCGAGTTGATTCTCCTAGCAACAACGACACCATCTGGAATTGGTTTATCATCTCGACGGCCGAGCTGACTCAGAGTTTGCGCCACGAAGAGCACAGGTGGGATGAACTGACTGATTATGTGCAGAGTCAATTGAAATTCGGTTTAACAGTAACTCTCGACCGTTTCATTGAGGCACAACGCAACCGGCATGAAGTAAGTGCACGATTCGATGACCTACTCGTCGATGGTGCTGTCCTTGTGACACCAACTGTAAATGCGCGTGCATGGCCTGCAGAAGGGCCTCTCCCTTCCCGCGCCGGCGATACAGACGACCCAATGATCACTCTCAATACTCCAGACAACAACTTCACTGGTCACCCTGCTGTCAGTGTTCCAATGGGGTTTGACAACCACGGTGTTCCATGTGGTTTCCAAATAGTGGCACCAAGATTTGAAGACGGACTCGCCTTGGGATTAGCCCAAATTATTGAGCAACAACAACCTTGGCCATTAGTTGCTACGGGATATCAACCATTTTCTTTATAAGTTCTGCTCGGGCTAAAACGATGGAACGAGCGCAACCTTGCCCACTATTTTACGGTTCTGCATATCTCTGAGAGCTTGTACAGCGCTACTCATCGGATACGACACTGGTTCAACTGGATGTAAACGGCCTTGGGCTATTTCTTCGAGTACTTCACTGATCATCTTGGCATTTTCCTCCGGATTTTTGCTCACCCATGCACCCCAATCAATTCCAACAACAGTTCTGTTCAACAGCAACATAATGTTGGCCGGCAACTTTGGAATACCCGCAACAAAACCAACAACCAAGTAACGACCAAAAGGTGCAAGTGCACGCAAGCAAGACTCTGCAAGATCTCCGCCCACTGGGTCGTACACCATGTCAATTCCGCCACCACTCAATTCACGAGCGCGAACTTTTATATCTTCTGTCAAAACATCAATCGATGCAAAAGCTCCGCGATCCAATCCGAGTTGACGCTTCTCTGCAGATGATGCAGCCACAATTACCCGAGCACCGCGTGAAACAGCCACGTCAACTGCGGCGAGCCCAACACCACCGCCAGCACCGAGCACGAGAACCGTTTCTCCTGCCACAATTGGTGAGCGCTTCTCAAAAGCAAACCACGCAGTGAGATAGCTCTGCATAAACGTTGCACCCTGGCCATCTGTCATCGAGTCCGGAATTGGAATCACTCTGCTTGCATGCGACACGACTTCTTCAGAAAACCCACCAGTTCCAATTGGCACAAATACTCGCTGGCCAACTTTGAAATGTGACACATCTGGTGCAACTTCAGTGATCCGACCAACTATTTCAGATCCAGGACGATACGGAGTCGGTGGCTTCACCTGATACCGACCTTCGATCATGAGTGCATCTACATAATTCAGACCACACGCCAGAACATCGAGTCGAACATGACCATCTAAGAGTGGCGCAGATTCAATGTCGACTATTTGCAGAGAATCGAGTGATCCAAGTTCATTGACCATCATTGTTTTCATGGTGCAACGGTACTAGAAGACAAACGATGCTTGCATATTCAGTCAGACTCAATATGCAATATTTTGCTCACACGCCCACGAACGACACGAATAAATTTTTCCCTTTGCCCCTCACTGGCCCTGTCCATGCCGTACATGGCTATCCAATGGCATCTAGCTCGCGGCGAAAACATGGCACGCACAGAACGGAACATTGTTCGTTTGCCAGACTCCCCCTGCAACGCATTAACAAATTTGCTTGAACCGTGAGTTGTCACCACGACAACTCGACGAATATTTGTCAGGAGTGGCTTGATCCGGGCAGCACCTTGTGGCAATGTCCAAGCAACATCGTTGAGCAGGACGCGGTCTATCCATCCCTTCAGAATGGCTGGCTGACCACTCCACCATGTTGGATAAAAAAATATTACTGTGTCACACCATTGAAGATCCTGTACGTATGCAGCCAAATCTGGCATGTCTTGTAATTTGACAGCAATATCACCTACATGATTGAGCCGCTCGTATGCACTAAATACTGGATTGAAATTTTCTGCATAGAGGTCATGATGTCTTACTTGCACATCGCTCTTAATAATGTTGCTTACGACATCATCTCGAACGGTGCACAGAAACGACTCTTGTGACGGATGCGCGGAGATGATCAGGACTTTCATATTTTTTTCATCTTTTTCTCAATGCTCAACAAAAACTTCCGACGGGAAAGTTCTGTCGACTTGTCCATTGAGTACAAACCACAATGAGTGGTTCTAGTGCGCCACGAGGTTGCCATTCGAAGTGCACGCATCAGAATGCGTCTTCCGTTGTCATTCATGACCTTGACATACAGCCATGGAGAACCAAAGGTTGACAGAACCACTATGCGATGCACATGAGTTAATGCTGGTCGAACCTTCTGATCTTGGTTCAAAATAAATCCGACACCAGGAATAAAGACACGCTCTAGCCAGCCCTTTAATTGAGCTGGAAGGCCAGACCACCACGTTGGGTATACAAACACAAAAATCTCAGAAGATTTTACGGCTTCGACATATCTAGCAACATCGCTCGGCACAACGCCAAGACCAGACTGGTACTCATTCCATTCCTGCTGTTTCATCACTGGATCGAAATTTTCTTTGGCCAGATCTGCAACGGTTACATCATGTCCAGCAGCGCTAAGTCCACGAACAGCAGCATCTCTCATCGCAGAACAAAAACTTCCTTCAACGGGATGGGAGTAAATAACAAGTGCGCGCATAAGAAGAAAACCAATACTGGCTTAACGGGCTACGGTAGTGCCTATGTCGGATCTCACAGGTGACTTCAATACGGGGCAACTTCCCAAGATCGCTCCTGGCACCGTCACAGTCACAATTGCTCGGTCTATCGAACCTCAAAATAAGAAAATTTTTGAATTGTGGTGTGATGACATGATGGCGGCAGTTCAGTCGGCGCCTGGGTGTCTTGGCTCAACTGTACTTATGCCCTCTAAGCCATCTGACCCTTACCACATGGTATTTCGGTTCGTCGATGTGCTCCATCTGCGTCAATGGGAACGTTCAGAAATACGCCAACAACTGCGAGAGCGATCAGATCTCCTTGTGATAGCTGAAAAGGTAACTGTCACTGCTGGAACTGAAGAGTTTTTCAATGCACTCAGTGACGTAGAACGACATAAAACCCATGTAGGCAAATTAGTTTCTGACGTTGCATGGGTGTATCCAATTGCGTTGTTTTTCACCCTTGTACTTGCACCGTACTTCGCCAAGATAGAACCGATCCCTCGTGTCCTAATCTCAACTGCCGTGATCGTTGTGACGAGTAAGTATGCAACTAGTCCACTACGCAAATGGTGGAGACGGCGCAAAATGTTGCCGCAAAACGTAGAAGTTAAGTAATTATTTTTCTGGAAGCGCGCAGGCTTGCAACCTAAAAAGTCGCGAAATACGGTGGCGATTCTTGGCCACAAGCCAATACACGCCCCGTGAAATTACGTGCAGCACGGGCAAGCCAATGAGCACTCCCGCCAAGCGATAATGAAGCCTATTTGCCAACTTCAGTACCGCCGACACTGCAGCAGCGCCTTCTAGGCGACCATTGCCAGTTACAAACCAAACCTTTTCTAATACATCAACACCATGTTCAACATGTGACATCACTGCAACATCGTCAACGTTGCGCTGTACCCACCTAGACGCTGTCTGGCAAATTCCACAATCTCCGTCGTAGACAAGAACGCCATGTGCTGTCACCATTAAAACCTTAATTCACATTCAAAAGATCAACGACAAACACAAGTGTTTCTCCACCCTTGATAACGCCACCGGCCCCTTGGGCACCGTAACCAAGATGTGCCGGAATAGTGAGCCGACGACGTCCGCCTACTTTCATGCCAGCAACTCCCTGGTCCCATCCAGAAATAACTTGTCCTGCCCCAAGGCGAAATTCGAAAGCTTCGTTGCGATCCCAAGATGCATCGAACTGCTTGGCCGTGCTCCATGCCACGCCGACATAATGCACTTGTACATTCGCGCCCTTCTGGGCTTCATTGCCATCACCAACCACAAGGTCCTCGATGACGAGTTCTGTGGGAGCTTCAATAGCAGGGATACTTACTTCAGGCTTAGTTGATGACATCATGTCAACTTATCGCCCCAAAATTAAGCCGACGCACGTGTCCGGCGAAGAAGCGGATCAGCAAGTCGCAACGATGTGTCGGCGATTCGCAAAACTCGGCCAGCAGCCCCAGGCGTTGCAGAATCAACCAAATTACCCATCACTGCCAAGGTGATATCGGCAGCGGCCTGCGTGCCCACTGCAATACGCAAACCAGGGCGTAGCAACCAAGGATGTCCGATCAGGAAACTGAATCGTCTTCCGGTGCGTAAAAATGCATCAAAGCGATCACCAACAATCGAGTCGTAGGTCTCGGGAGCCGTTGTGACATCAACTAAGAATCGCTCAACCGCCAGCATTCCTGACTCAAGTGCATAGTCAATACCTTCTCCGTTCATCGGGTTGATAAATCCAGCAGCATCACCAACTGCTACCCAACCAGGACCATGGCGGCGCACACAACTCATTGGCAACCGCCACGCCCGAGGTTTGTCGAGGTATGCACCAATCGACCATGAGTCGCGAACAATCGCTGCGTACTGATCAAGCAGTTTGTTCAGATTTAATTTCTTAAAACCCTTCATCGTGCTCAGTGCACCAACGCCGATATTGACAGTTCCATCTCCTGCCGGAAACATCCATCCGTATCCAGGAACAGGCGTTCCATGCTCGTCACTCAAACTGAGACATGCTTCCAGATGCCTCTCTGCATGACGTGGCGTTTGGGCATAGGCGCGAATGGCCAAACCAAATGGTTCATCGGGATTCCGTTCTGCACCCAGTATTTTTGCAGCCATGCCTTGTGCGCCAGTAGCAAGAATTGTGAACGGTGCTCGATACTCATCAGAGCCAACTGCCACTCCAACACATCGACCATCGACCACTACAGGCAGTGCTTCAGACTCGAACAAGATCTCTACTCCGCTTGCAAGAGCAACATCGATTAGGTGCGTATCGAAACGATTACGTAACCACACCGCACCATGATTCGGAAAACGTTCTGTGACTGGCCATGCAAGTTCACGTTGTTTTTTTCCAGCAATCATCCGCAAGCCATCAATCCGATGTGCGCTTGTGTGATCAATCTGCAATTCATCTAGTGCCGCAACAGCGCGAGGCGTTAATCCATCGCCACACACCTTGTCACGACCGTATGGCCCCTTTTCAAAAAGGGTGACTTTGACTCCAGCACGCGACGCCACAATTGCAGCAGCCGACCCAGCAGGTCCACCGCCGATGATAAGCAGGTCACGTTCCATTGAATATAAGCCTGCCAGCGGTCTAGGCGAACCGCTACTCGTCTACCATGGGTCACATGGCCACCACATCGCTCTCAGACGCAGTTTCTTGTGTTCGCACAACCGATTCCCTTGCTGTTCCGCTCGGTCCTGGCGTGCCAGGGGGTTTCATGCACGCATTAGACGCGCGTGAAGACTTTGTTGACCTGCAAATATTTGGGGCCCTTCTGCCCGACCTCTACGGCGTATTCATGAAGCCAGGGGTTCACTACCGCAGTGGATTTTTCGGGCCAGCAGAGCGTTTCCTGCGCGATTCTGGGGCATCGATTGATTACGTTCCTGCCGACTTTCGCAGGTTCGAACCAATTCTTGAATCACTGGCCCCCCGAATCATGGCAACAGCTGGTTCTCCCCCTGTTGATGGATGGGTAAGCCTGTCGCTACACGCCGGCGCCACCGTCGACGAGATCCACCGCGCAGCAGCAGACCCACAACGCATCGTCGTAGTCGAAGTCAGTCATAAATTTCCCAGGACCTTTGGCATTCTTCCAGAGCATGGTCATCGCATTCATGTCGATGACATTGACTTTCTCATTGAGACAGACCGTGAACCGTTACTACTTGCCGATGCAGAACCCACAGAAACTGAACGTGCTATTTCAGATTTTGCGATGACTTTCATTCACAGTGGCTGCACATTACAAACTGGAATCGGCGGAATTCCAAATCAAATTGCTAAGTCGATTGCGTCAAGCGACATGGGAGACTTTGGAATTCATTCCGAGATGTTTACTACTGGTCTCATGCGAATTCATCAATCGGGGAAAGTCACTAATAACAAGGGAAGCGAATTCGACGGTTTTTCACCCACTACATTTGCTGCAGGAACTCCCGATCTCTACACATGGCTCCACGAAAATGAAGACGTTCGGTTCTTGCCAGTCAAAATTGTGAACTCGCCCGAGCGCATCTCTCGAAACCGCAATCTCGTCACCATTAATGGTGCACTTGCAATTGATCTTTCCGGGCAAATCATGGCTGACAGCATCAACGGAGTTCAATTCAGTGGTGTCGGAGGGCACGAGGATTTCGTTGCAGCAGCTGGCCTGACCCTCAACGGACGAAGCCTTATTTGTCTTCCATCAACAAGCACGATCAACGGAATCCGTACCAATCGTATTCTGCCTCAATTCCCAGCAGGCAGTGTGGTGAGCACTCCACGGCATCAAGTCGATGTTGTCATTACTGAATATGGAATCGCCGAACTTGAAGGCCGAACGATACGTGAGCGATCACGTGCTCTTGCCAACATCGGTCATCCAGATTTTCGTGACGAACTTACTGCTCAGGCAGAACAATGGCCAAGCGACTAAGCCTGCGACGTTTTTTCAATCGCTGAAATCAAACCAACGACAGTGATGGTTGCAATGCCACCGAGTGCGAATCCAGCCAAAATATCTGTTGGCCAATGTGTGCGCAGAATCCAAGACGACACTCCAACAATGCTCCACGCAATCGTGAGCAAAGAATAAGCAATAACGCGACGTTTGTGATGACCACGGGTAACCAGCCATGCCACAAAGCCCCACAGCGCAACTGCATTGGCTGCATGGCCAGAGGGGAAAGCCATGTATCCAGCATCAACCAACATCCGTCCACCATTTTGATATGGATACGAACGACCAATTGCTAACTTCAGTGCCCCTGCTAGTCCAGTTTCAAATAACAGCACAGCCACGAATCCCATAATTGGCATCCACGAACGTCTCTTCCACGCCAACCAGCCCATCCACGGCAAACAGATCGTCACAATAATTCCGCGCAAACCAACCATCACTAAAATCTCAAACGTGTCTCGAGATCCTTGAAACGGCTTAGTCAAACGGATCGAACGAGCATCGAGATGCGATAGCCATCCCCATCCGACTACTTGCTGGCTGAGCAATGCAGTGACCAAAGTGAATACTAGGACATATCCATAAAGTCGTCGGGCCGTTAACATCGCTCCCCATTGTGGTCTTTGGAAGCAGTTTTTGTTGTAATTATTGAACATAGATTCGCTCAACTATCGGGGGAGCACACTTGGCGTAGTAAGACTTCTGTCATGGCTTTACCAATTCCCAATACCCCAGAGTGGTTTTCACAAGTACGCGAGGAGACCATTGAACCCTCTCGGCGGATCGTTGACCCCCACCACCATCTCTGGCCAGTTGGCGGCGCGATGCCTTATGCCCTAGCCGACTTACACAACGATGCGGACTCTGGTCACCTCATTGAAAAGACCGTCTTCATTGAATGTGGATCGTCCTACGACGCAGCAGAACCAAAGCATCGTGCATCACTTGGCGAGACTCGTTATATCGCAGCTGTTTCTGCCGGCGACCCGCGCCATCTTATTTCTGGCATCGTTGCCCACATTGACTTACGCCGCGACGATGTGAGCGAACTTCTCGATGCACATGTCGAAGCTGGTGCTGGACTAGTTAAGGGAATCCGCGATGCGCTTTCGCGCGCAGATCATCCAGAAGTTCTCGCAATTCCTGGACGCGCACCCAAAGATCTGTTTGCTGATCCCGAGTTTCGTCGCGGTGTCACAACACTTGGCTCTCGCGGTCTTACGTATGACACGTGGCATTACCACTATCAGAACCAAGAATTTCTGGCCCTTGCCCAGGCAATACCAGGAACAACAATGATTCTCGATCATTTTGGAACTCCACTCGGAGTCGGTCCATACGCATCTCAGCGCGATGAGATTTTTACCCAATGGAAAAAAGATATTGCAGCCCTTGCCCAATGCCCCAACGTGGTAGCCAAACTAGGCGGGCTTGCAATGCCAGACAACGGCTTTGGTTGGCACACAGCAGAGCGTCCACCAACCTCTGATGAATTCATCGCAGTTCAACGCCAATACTTCGAACACACCATCGAATGCTTCGGGCCGAACCGATGCATGTTTGAATCAAACTTCCCCGTTGACCGCTTATCGCTTGGATACCACGTCTTGTGGAACGCTTTCAAGAAACTCACCATATCTTTTTCTGAAGATGAAAAAGACGCCATGTTCCGTGGCACTGCAACCCGCATCTATTCTTTATAAAAACAGCTAAGGGAAATACTCATGACAAAAGCAAACATCACTAAGGACTCAATCGATCTTGGCATCGTGGTCAGCGACCCAGAAAAGGCGCTCGCGTTTTACCGAGACATTCTTGGCTTCGTTGAAAACGGCACAATGCCAATGCCAGGTGGCGGTAAAATGTACCGCCTGCTATGTGGGACCACAGTTCTTAAACTTGTACATCCGAACAACGAACCACCAGCTCCAGCTCGAGGTGGCATCAGTGGTGCTCGTGGATACCGCTACTTCACAATCACTGTGAGCAACTTAGAAGAAATCACCGCGCATGTTGCGGCTGCTCATTACAAAGTTGCTGTTCCGCCTACCGAAATTCGCCCAGGTGTTTCGATCTCAATCGTTGAAGATCCCGATGGCAACTGGGTCGAGTTCTTACAAATGGCATAGACCATCTCTATTTCATTTACTTTTGTTGGCAGCCGCCCTCAGTAGACGCGCGCCTAAAGAGGTTTTGTGTACTTCGTCGGCGCCATCATAAATACGCGATGCACGCTCGTGTCTGTACCAATACGCGAGGATCGTGTCATCTGTGACACCAAGTCCACCATGAACTTGAATCGCAGTGTCAACTGCTTTCAACATCGTATTTGCTACAACAAATTTGATAGCTGAGATTTCGTTACGCGCAGCCTTTGCGCCATACACATCAATCATCCATGCAGCGTGCAATGTCAACAATCGAGCTGCTCGGATTTCGGAATCTATTTCAGCGACCCAATGTTGAACAATTTGTCGATCTGCAAGAGTCTCTCCATTTTCCGTAATCACTCGAGAGTTAGCGCGGTCACACAACAACTCAAGCGATCGACTCGCAACACCTAACCATCTCATGCAATGGTGGATACGACCGGGACCAAGCCGTTCTTGTGCAATTGCAAAGCCAGCACCTTCTTGTCCAAGCAGATTCGATTGAGGCACACGGCAGGACTGATAACTCACTTCACCATGGCTGAATATTCCTGAACCAACGTGTCCCATCACAGAGATATTGCGGACCAATTCGAAACCAGGCGTATCAGTTGGCACAAGAATCATGCTTGCCCGCGAATGAGGCGGTGCCGATGGATCAGTAACTGCCATCACAATGGCAAATGCAGAACCATCTGCCGCGCTGGTAAACCATTTCTGCCCGTTAATCACATAGTCATTTCCATCCTTGACAGCAGTGGTTTCCAGCAGCACAGGATTTGAACCAGCCGTCTCTGGTTCAGTCATCGAAAAGCAACTACGAATTTTTCCTTCTACCAATGGTCGGAGAAATTGTTCCTTCTGCTCGTGTGTACCAAACATGTGCAAAATCTCAATGTTTCCAGCATCCGGAGCTTGAGCGTTAAAGACGAGGTGACCAAGTGGACTGCGGCCAAGTGCTTCGCTCAACAACCCGTGTTCAAGCATGCTCAAACCTTGCCCACCTAATTCAATGGGATGATTAGGCGACCAAAGCCCCATCTGTCGAACACGATTCTGTAGATGTTTCACTTCTGCTTCAAGTGTCTGCTGCTCACCATGGAGCATCTCACTTTCGAGCGGAATAACGTCTTCGTTGATGAAGCGATTGGCTATGTCGAGGATGACAGTCATTTTTTCAGAAATTTCAAAGTCCATAAGATTTTCTTTCGACACAAAAGCCTCGCATACTGAATCACATTGCTTAACCTTGGAGATTCACCAATTGTTCAATTCAATAGGAAGATCAGTCACACCGTAAGGTTTGCCTTACGCACACAATGAAAGTTTCATCATGAACGCATCCGATTTTTTACCGCTTCCCCCTGACAAAGCAGAGTTCTGGTCTCATTTTCCTGGTTGGGATAACGCAACAAACTTTGCGACGCATCTTGGAATGACCGTAGAAGAAATTAGACAGGACTATGCGCGGATGCGTTTACCTTTTCGTGCTGAAATGCTTCAACCAGCAGGCATCATGCATGGTGGAGCCATTGCCAGTTTGGTCGACACTGTTGTCGTGCCGGTGGTTGGATGGAATAACGATGGACTTCAGCCTGGCCAACTTCTCACGATCAGCATGAATGTTCAATACCTCGGCAAGATCCTCAACGAAGATGCTGTTGCAGAAGCTTGGATTGAAAGACGCGGACGCTCGATCGTGTTCTGTCGAGCCGAAGTGCGCGGCTCAGAATCTAAAAAACTCTGCGCTACTGCCACTCTCATCTACAAAAATTAAGCCTGTGTTTGTTTGTCCCAATTGTGGTGGTTCCCTTCATCACTCTGACCAAGGAGCACAGTGTGAAAACGGTCATGCATTCGATCGCGCCAAAGAGGGATACCTCAACTTGTTGGTAGCTGGGCGCCTTCCCGCTTCAACAACAGCAGGTGACACCGCAGAATCATTAACGGCTCGTCGCCGATTTCTTTCAAGCGGTATGTATGCACCCATTGCAGATGCACTCGCGAATGTAATCGACAATACCAACGACGTGCTTGATATCGGATGTGGCGAGGGCTATTACCTATCGCAAGTTTCTTCACAGAAAAAATATGGACTAGACATTTCAAAACGTGCCGTTCAAATGACTAGTCGTCTGCTTCCCGATGCTGAATGTGTCGTTGCTTCTGCGTATCGAATTCCTGTCGCAGATCAATCCTGCACAACGGTGATGTCCGTCTTCTCGCCACATTCGATGGATGAAATAATGCGTGTGCTGCACCCATCTGGTCGGTGGTTCACTGTTACGCCAGGCCCATTTCACCTCAAAGAAATGCGTCCACATTCAGACGACAAAATTCACGAACGAGAGCAACGTCGTCTACAGCCTCCACCACAAGCAAAAAATGCTGAGCGCATTCAGTTCACGCTTGAACTAACAGACGAAGCAGCCCACGATTTATACACCATGACACCACTTCAATGGCAAGCATCGGCACAATCTGCTGTCGAACATGTGCGTACCGTAAGTGTCGACGTATGGCTGGCAACCTCATGACATCAAACAAATTTGACAGTCGTTACTACCGTCGTTTCTATGGAGTCAATGGTGCACATGACAAAGAAAAGATTCACCATCTAGCATCAGGCGTGCACCACATGACCGCATGGTGGGGTATCCCCATCACATCAGTTCTTGATGTTGGTGCCGGAATGGGAATGTGGCGCGACTGGTATTCAGATAATTATCCTGAAGTATCTGTTTGCTCTGTTGACATCAGCGAACATGCTTGCTCAACGTGGGGTCACGAGATGCGCGACATCGCCGTGTGGAAGCCCCGCGGAAAATACGACCTAGTCATTAGCCATAGCGTGCTGCAGTACCTCGATAACGCGTCGATTATTTCTGCTATCAGCAATCTGGCATCGGCTACTCGATACGTGATGTACCTGGAATTACCAACTACTTGGGATTTTGAAAATGTCATAGACCCAACTGCCACAGATCTTCAGGTCTACAAACGCAGTAGTGCCTGGTACCGCCGTCATCTGCTGCAACACTTTCGTCAAATTGGTGCCGGACTATGGACACCCATCAACGGTTTAGTGATGTACGAACTAGAAGCCTCTAAATAACAACTGGGCGAAATCTGTAACGAGCATTCCCCTTGCCCGTGTCGTGAAACACCATTTCTACTGGCATTCCAACAACAACTGTTTCAGGATCGCAGTCAATAATATTGGTCAGAATTCTTGGACCTTCTGCAAGTTCCACATAGGCCACAACATAAGGAGCAGAGCCTGCAAACTCACCTCCACCTTTTCTCACGATAGTAAATGTGTACACAGTTCCTTTTCCGGTTGCATCAAAACTTGTGAGAGTTTCAGTCCAGCAATAAGGGCACTCCCGACGAGGAAACCAAATAACTTCTGTGCACGAATCACATCGCTGCAATATGAATCTGCCTTGCGCAGTGCCAGCCCAGAATGCCTCTGTGGTGGACGTAACAAGTGGTGCTGGTGCTGGTAACTGGCTCATACATCCTCCTGTCCAAGAATAAGAGTGGCTGAAACATGGCGAGTTCCCAAACTTCCACCGGTGCCATGGGCAAGAACAACGTTGCAGTTCGGCACCTGTACCGCTGGGTGCGTTGTTCCTCGCAATTGTCGCACTGCTTCAATAACTTTTGTCATGCCACCACGATTTGCGGGATGGTTATTACACAAACCACCGCCATCGGTGTTGAATGGCAATTTTCCAAAAGGCGCAACGAGGCCACCATCTGACACAAACGCTCCACCTTTTCCTTTTTCACAGAATCCCAGATCTTCAATCGTCTGCAAAACAGTGATAGTGAAACTGTCATAGATCGATGCATATTTGATGTCTTTAACCGTGACACCTGCTTCAGCAAAAGCAGCAGGCCCAGACCACACCGCACCCGTGTACGTGAGATCTGTATGACCATTATTGGTGTGCTTCACTGCTTCACCGTGACCAAGTATTTTGGCCGATGTTTTTCCTAGCGTTCGGGCAACTTCTGGAGACACAATCACAAGTGCACCACCACCGTCGGTCACCACACAACAATCAAGGCGGTGCAGCGGATCTGCAACCATTGGCGAATTGAGAACATCTTCAATCGTGACCGCATACGGTAAAAAAGCATGCGGATTGTGCTGGGCATGGATACTTGCTGCAACTTTTATCTCAGCTAACTGAGCAGATGTTGTACCAAATTCGTACATATGACGCTGTGCCGCCAATGCATACGAATGTGCCGCACCATTAATTCCCCAACCCGATTCGAATCCAGATTCGGGAGCGGCAGCAAAACTAACGCGCTCTGCTCCTGTGCTCGAGCGTGGTTTGCCAGCAAGCGTCACCAACGCCACTGAGCACTTACCCGCTGCGATTGCAGCAGCTGCATGACCAACATGGGCAAGATACGACGATCCACCCGTCTCGGTGCTGTCAACATACTTAGGTCGCAAGCCAAAATGGTCGGCAAGGCTCATCGGACCAAAGCCGGCACTGCCATCACAAAAAATTCCGTCAACATCTTTCATGGTGAGGCCCGCATCAGCTAAAGCACCAAGTGCTACTTCTGTGTGGATTTCCCAGATGGTTCTGTCGGGAATCTCGCGGCGAGGATGCTCGTAAATTCCGGCGATAAACGCAGCTCCACGAATTGTCATGTCATCTATTAGAACAGATGACATTGCTTGCACTCTGTTCGGAGCATTCGCCGCGTTCGAAGTATGAGACCAGAAATACAAATGTCCCAGTTCTTTGTGGAAAGAACCGGGACACCAGAAATGCTAACGGTCATTACGACAACTGCCACCCTGAGGGCAGGAGAATCAAGCTGTGTCAGTTGTTGGCGAATCACCCGATGATCAACGGGCGCGAGCACGACGTATCTCACTCGTTGCAGTCACAAGTGACATGCCCACGATGTCTGAACAATTGTCGGAGTGTCAAAAGTTAGGTGATGCACACATCGCTGAATCATTACGCATCGCTGGCAACAGTGATTGACATTCTGGGGTATCTGCTCAAGCCCAAGTGATATATCGGTTCTTTGCTTTTTGTAACTTAATTACACTAGGATCAGAATCATGTTTCGCCCCAAATTTGGCTTACTGTCTACTAGATCTTGGCGTGTACCAACTGCCATATTCTTGCTTGTACCTATTTGTGTGGTGTGGATAATTGAACCAACAAAAGTTGTACTGGCAACGACTGGTTGTTCGTCGGGCTCAGTTGCCACAAGCACTGTTTCAGGGTTTTCCTACACCCCGGGTTTGGAAGATAGTTATGGGAATATCTTCACACAGCCCGACCAGAACGTTCATTCCTTCACTCGCGTCTCCTTTAATTCCGATGGTCAAAATAATGCAAGCTGCACATGGGTAGCTCCACCTGGAACCAGAGGCGGCAAGTTACTTGTAGTCGGTGGTGGCGGTGGGGGTGGAACAATCATGGGTGGAGGTGCAGCAGGTGGAGGCGTCTACCTCTCTAGGTCCACAACATTTATTGGTGGAGTCTCATACGACATTGTTGTTGGACGTGGCGGAACTTCACCTAATTCAAATTGCGATACAGCCTGTAATGGCGAGAGCGGACAACCATCGCAGTTCGCCTCGGGTGGTCACCGTTTGGCAAGCGCAAGCGGCGGCGGTGGTGGTGGCGGTAACGGTCTATCGGCTATCAGCGCATCTTGTACAGGTTTTGATGCGTGTGGTGGCGGGGGCGGCGGCGCTGCGCCTCTCCTTGTAGCCGACATTGGGACTCAAGTAAGAGGTGCTGGTGGATTCTCTGGACCACGGAACTCAGGCCTTTCCTTCAGTGGAAATGGAGGAAAAGGTGCCAATGGACATCACCCCCGATTGTGGTCATACATCGCTGGTGGGGGTGGCGGTGCAATGTCTAATGCCGCTGATCGAATCGAGGTTTCGGGAGTAGGAATTTTTGGAGCTAGCGGACGACCCTTGCCGTTAGACCGCAGCACATCCGGATATCTTTACGGCGGCGGTGGTGGCGGTTCGGTGACCGACCTAAGTGGTACGAATAATTCAAGCGGGAAAAGTTTGTCGTGGGGATCAAATTTTTTTGGGGCCAGTTCATCTTCTGGCGGTAATGGCGGAATATCTTCATCACCAGCAACAGGTGGACGCAATGGTTTTGGTGGGGGCGGTGGGGGTGGCGGGCCTGCACCTTTTACAAGTGTCAATACCTATTGGACTACCAACTATGTTGAGGGTGGTCGTGGCGGGGCAGGAAATGTCAGCATCTTTTATTTTCAACAACCCACAGTTAGCGCACCACAGAGTTCTATTGCTCACACACACGGATCATTAGCGACGTCCAGTGCATTTACTGCAAGCGGTGGAAATCAAAGCCTCGATCTCGGAACTACTCCTTCAACATCTGTCACCTACTCATGGTCGGTTCGAGATACAAATGGATTAGCAATTCCTGGTGTATCCATCAACTCAAGTGGCGTTGTATCAGTTGCAAGCACAGTAATACCCGGCACCATCACTGCAGTAATAAAGGGCACCGATGGTGCTGGTTCATATGGCTCCGTCAACATTGACATCGTGACATCAAAAGGAGCACAGAGTTCTTTGGTATTTACGTCAACTGCTCCTGTAGATCATCACATTGGAGGAGACCCCTACTACGTCATATTTGGTGGTGGCAGTGGAGCCAACACAACAAATGTTGCGGTGAATAGTTCGTCCGCTTCGGTGTGTTCACTTGCTAGTTCTACAAGTGGATCCGCTGTGACGTTTCAAAGTGTTGGCACATGTACTTTGAATCTGAACCGCACGGGTGACAGCAATTACCTTGATGCAACACAGGTACAACAATCAATCGTAGTAACAGCGCGTTCTGCACAGTCCGTATTGGTGATCACCGGCATGCCTAGTTCGTCGGTAAATCAAGGAGATTCAGTCACACTTGGTATTACAGGAGGAGACGGAACAGGCGTGTACACATTGGGTATTGCGTCGTATGCCACATCGTTGTGTTCAGTAAGCGGATTTGTGGTTACAACAAATGCTTTAGGCAATTGTGTCGTAACTGCCAACAGGGGTGCCGATTACAACTATGAAGCAGCAACTGAGACAGCACAAGGTTTTCAGATAGTGGCTGGTCGGACCATTTCACTAGCAGAACCAACGCAACGTGTGTATACCTACAGCGGAACCACCGTGGTAGTGGTGGTCGGTGCATCAGTATCGCTTGGCATTCCATTTAGTGTCGCGTTCATAACAGTTGATTCCACGAATTGTTCTTTTGGTCACTTAAGTAGATACGACCTTGGGTTTACTGGTCCAGGTATTTGCAAAATCATCGTGGAAGAAAACGACAACACCTACTCCTATACCCAATCACCAGTGGAAACGTTTTACGTGGTGGCCGCAGGCGACGTAACTGCGCCAGTGATTTCTTCTTTGAGTGCGCCGAACTACGCAGGAAATTTCGGTACTGGACGCACCATCGATATTGCTATTCGTTTCAGTGAACGTGTCATGGTGTCAGGAACTCCACGTCTGCAACTTGAGACTGGAATAACTGATCAATACGCCACATACATTTCAGGAAATTATTCAGACACGCTCGTGTTTCGATACACGGTGCAATCGGGTGATCTCTCAGAACTTCTCGACTACGTTGCATCGAACTCGCTGCAATTAAATTCTGGAACAATCACCGACCTGTCCTCCAATAATGCAACCATTGCTCTTGCAACACCTGGTTCTAGTAATTCACTCAGTGGTACCACATTAATTTCGGTTGGCACACCACCAACCACCACGACAACCACCACGACTACAACCACCACGACTACAACCACTGTGCCCGAGCCAATGGCAACTTTGCCAGCACCTTCGGTTTTCCTTACCGTGCCGACAAATGATGGTTTTAGATTTGTCATTGATGGTTTTGATCCTTTGTTTAGTTACAGCTTTGTGCCATCAAATGGTGCAATATTTTCGTGGGTCGCACAGAGTCTTGGGATCGGACGAGTGGAGGGACTAGCCCCAGGGGCATCCTCAGAGATCACCATTACGGTTTCTGCAACAGGATCATCTCCCAATACTGCAACAGTGACAGCTGCTGCACTCAACAGGTCGTTTAACCCAGTATTCGGCACCGTCACAAGAACCAATGGTGGCTTCACTGTCCCGATCACCAACTTCGATACAAATTGGACATACCTCGTGACCTCGGGTAGCGGTTTCGTTGACATAACCACTGGAGTGCTGGTGGTGAATAATCTCGGCCTTGGTGCAACCGGTAACGCAACGGTTGAGACCTCACGTTTGGGATATGTCGATGGTTCAGCCACCGTCACAGGAATTGCGCTGGTTTCTGTTACCACTGTCCCCGCATCGTCGACTACTTCAACTCTTGCAACGACTACTTCAACTCTTGCAACGACTACGACAACTGTTGTTTCGTCTGCGCCATCTGCGGGTACATCCACAGCATCCGTAAAGCCAACGCTGCGTAGGGGCAAATCGATACCGTTGAAAACTCTTGCGATTGCATTTGGCTTAAAGGTTGCAAAAAGTTCAAAAATATCTGGTGTTGTGTCGGCGAGTTCGAAACGTGTGTGTTCTGTAAAGGCAACATCTTTGCGTGCGGCCAAAAAGGGCACATGCAAGATAACAATTTCAGTACGCCCCAAGCGTGGAAAAGTCATCAAAAAAACAATGTCGCTACGAGTGACCTAGACACAGCGCCCAGGTCGCAGCACCATTTCGGCCCATAAATAAAAGAAGACCCCATCAGGAAATAAATCCTGATCGGGTCTTCTTGGTGGCGGGGGCAGGATTTGAACCTGCGACCTTCGGGTTATGAGCCCGACGAGCTACCGGACTGCTCCACCCCGCGGCGTGTTGAGGGCATTACGGTACTAGACAAGCGAGCCAGTCACAACGCCCGCAACTAAGAGGAAGTCACAGCCACCATTCATGATCTCTCGCAAGAAGACCCAACAGATACTTCAAGCACTGCACGAAGAGATGGCATCAATTCGCACCGATATGGCCGAGCAGATGGCTCTGCTCACAGCAGAGCGCGCCGCTGCTACCACGGTTGCTGAACGCATCACAGGACTTGAGGCACGGGTATCTGGCATGGGGTCCGAGCTATCTCGTCAACTTCATGAACTGGGAACAGATATCGAGGAGTTGTCAAAACGGGCCCAAGACACAAGCGTCGCAGAGCTCATTGATGCACTGAAGTCAACCCAAATTCGATTAGCAAACGAACAAGCTCGGTATGAAATTACATTCCGCGAGGATTTAGCATCTCTTGCTAATCAGTTACTTAAACGTCAATAGTTATTTTGAAATAGCAATGACAGCCTGAGCAACGAGTGCTCGCGCTTGCGTAGTTTTGCTTTGATATGTCGCAAAGTCTGGTGGCGACTTCGAAAGTGCCGAATCGGCTTCTCTGAACAAGTTCTCGGCTTGTTGCAACATCTGTGCTGCAGTACGTTCAGTGTCTGGCTTTGGCGGCGATGTTGTCGACGGTGAGCCAGGAATCGTTGTGGGTGTTGGCCCATTATCGGAGTCCCCAACACGATCACCGAGATTCATCGCGAACCCCGGGAACAACTGTGAAATGACCTCAGTGAGGTTCTCACCCATGACCACTCGACCGTTATATGAGCCAAGAACTTTACGAACAAACACTTGCTTGGAATCTCCGCTGTCTGGCAGAACAAATAACGGTCTGATGTACATCAATCCTTTTCCAACCGGTACTAACTGAAGGTCGCCATAGACGACTCGTGATCCACGTAGATCCATTGGAGTGATCCACTGGGCGAGAACAGGATCGCTTTCAAATTCAGCAGAAATAGTTGCCGGGCCGGGCGGTAGCGGGGTTTTTACGTCGAAGACTGTAATTTTTCCGTATGTGGCTGGATCACTGGAGACCACCATGAACGAACGGAGTTCTTTTCGACTGTCATCAGCAGAAAAAGGCACAAACGGGCGCATCATCGAAAATACCCCAACATCTGATTTTGTATTAGGAGCGTGGAAGATCGAATAATACGGACTGAAGCGAATTACACCTGAGTCTGTGGCGTTGATTGTCTCTAATGCTCCTGTAGCAGCACCAGTAGGCGCAAAACCTTGGATTCCACCGTTCGCGCTTGTTGGTTCTAGCGCTGGTGCTTGAGAAACACTCCATGCAGCATCACGGTTGAAAAACAAAGTGGCATCATCAAATTGGTAACGCCCGTACAGGTTTGTCTGAACGCGGAAAAGATCTTCTGGATATCGGAAGTGAGCAGCAAGTTCTCGGGGAACCGAAGAGCCTTTTTCAAACAAGTCAGGGAATGCTGATTTCCACATTCTGATGATCGGATCTTTGGGATCCATCAGATACATCGTGACCTTGCCCGAATATGCATCGACCACAGCCTTAACGCTGTTGCGCACATAATTGAACGAATGATTCAATCCACTGTTTCTACCAAGTTGTTCAATATTGGCCGTCTCTGCGTATGGGTATTTGTTTGTCGTTGTGAATGCGTCAATAACCCATTTCACTTCGCCTTTTACAACCACCGGATAAGGATCTGCATCAAAATGGAGGAAAGGCGCGATCTTTCTAACACGATCGCGTATATCTCTCACAAGTAAAATTTCAGATTCTTTTGTAATCAGACCGGAGCCGAAAAGGTTGAACTCACCAAAGTTGACCGCTAAAGCAAGGCGGCGACCAAGACTGTTGAACTTGATTCCACCCGTACCAACGAACGAAGTAACAGTAGTGCCTGGGCATGAGTGCTCTTTCTGGGCCGTTTTCACCACTGAATAACCGGTTAGACCATCACCGAAATACAACTGCGGTTTGGTGACCTTGAGATCAATATAAGACGGACGGCCATCTGTTGTAGCAAGACTTGCTGGCGCAGCAATAACTCCACAACCGTGCGTATACAAAAGATTCTGTGACACCCATGTGCGGTTCGGGATACCAGCTTGGTTTAGTTCACGCGCTGCCACTAGTACCTGCTGAATACGTCCATCAACGGAATAGCGATCAACATCAAGATCTTTCACTGTGTAAAACGACGCCAAACCTTGGTCGAGTTTAAAACGATCTTTCATCAGTATCGGATCAAGTTGTCGTATATCTCTGAGAGCCGCGTCGTTCGCTGTTACATCAGCAGCGCTGATATTTTCAAAATTAGTCTCAACACGCTCAATATTTGATATCCCCAAAGCAGTCTTTGTTGCTTCAATATTGCGCTGGATAAACGGCAGTTCGCGTGTGCTCACGTTTGGCTGAACCACGAACCGTTGAATCACTGCTGGATAAATGGTGCCAACAACGAGTCCAACAACTACCCATAGTCCAATAGCTAACGCTGGCAATCTCCATCCGCGTTGACGAATGTTCCACATCAACAAAACCGTGACTGCAAGAGACACAAGGATCATGAGGTTGATCGCAGGCAACTGTGCATTTACATCGGTGTATAGGGCACCGCGAACAACGCCGCGATCTGAACCTGTGAGCTCGAACCGCGATAACCAATAATTGACAGCTCGAAGCAACGTTCCAGCCGCCAACAAAACCGACAGATGGGCTTTGGCTTGGGGGGACACTCGTTGCATTCTGTCTTGAGGACGAATACTGCCATTAATGAAGTGAAAAGCCGTCGTGATAATCGTGATCAGCACAAGCGCTCCAAATGCCCAGCTAACTACGAACTGGGCAAACGGCAAGCGGAAAACATAGAAGCCAACATTGGCCTTAAACAATGGATCGCCATCTGCAAACGGCTGACGATTGCGGAACATGATCCACTCTTGCCACTGCCCAGATGCTGGAAGCCCAAGCATCAATCCAACGAGAACCGAGATCGCGACGCGCAGTTTCCCGCGACTTTTAGCCGTTGCTTCCCGAATACGCATCACGGTCATGTCTTCTGGAGTATTAGGCAAAGTGAGTGGGGCGAGTCGATCCGCCAACATCACATTGATCCACAAGAACGCAACAGCGACCGCAGTGAATATGGCTGCTAATTCAATCTTGCTTCTGAACATTCCCCAATACACATCGCTATGACCAACGCTGTTGAACCACAACACATTGACATAGAACGACGAGATACTTTTCGTACTTAAGATGAGTAAGAGCACTATTCCAACGACGGCAGATACAAGTATCCGGCCTCGAGATGGCTTGCGAAACTGCATCCGCGGTAGGCCGAAATTGCCAGGATTATTAGATGGAAAATCTGAGGAGTTGCTCACACCCAACGACGATAGTCGCTGATGGGGCTAAACGGCCCTAGCCCCTAGATCGGGCAGACAAGACAGCGACAACCAGGATGTGCTGGAGGATGCTCGTGACCAGTTGGGAACGAGTCCCCGCGCGACACTGCCCCACCCAATGTGTTGTCTTCGCATTCACTGCAACATTTGGCAACAGGGTCAACCATCCACGTGATCTTTGTACCAGGCTCAAGGGCTAAGAAGCCACCCTTGCTGTACACAGAACATGAAATATCGTCCACATGCGCATCTATCTGTTCCGTCTTCCACTTGCGATATACATCGCGCATGAGGCTTGTCAGTACCTCTTTGTCGCCTTCTGCTTCGCCAATTGCGATTCGTGCATCTTCACGGAAACTATTCACAAGCCCTTGTGTGATTGTGCCATTGACATGAGTGGTGATTGCTTTTGGCGTGACTCGCCGCGTGGAACCACCAGACTGCTTCACCGACTTAGCGCCAGCACCAGCTGCTGCCATGATCTCTTCAGATATGGCCGTGCAATAGCGCTGTGCTTGTTCCAACGGTGTTCCCAAAATGGCGTCAATCTCGAGTGACGAACGTTTTGCGCGCAGATGCTCAAGAACCATGTTCTGTTCGTCTGCAAGTACTCGCTTTAACTTGCGCGCAATGAGAACAACAAGTGGCGACAAAATCTCATCGCGCTCTTCAAAACGATGAGGCTCAACTGGCGCCACCACTGGTTTTACCTTGGTTGCCTTTGTCTTTACTGGCGCTGCTGCTTCAGCGGACTTAGCGGGCTCTGCCGGCGCAACTGTCTCTATCGGCGCGGTTTCAGTAACTGTTTCAGTAACTGTCTGGGCCCGGAGTTTGGCAAAAATGTCGTCCACTTTTTGATCAGCAACAGGAACGATCTCTGCAACTAGAGTTACCTCTACAACTTCAATAACTTCTGCAAGCTCTGCAACTGGTGCTGGTTCTTCCACCTCAGGTGCCTCTGGAGCGCGACGACCACGGCCAAACAACGACACCACATTTGTCTTTGGCTTTTCAACCATCTCATCAGTAGGAGCTTCAACAACTTGAGATTTCTCAACAATTGTCTCTATTTCAATTTCTAGACGAGTCTCAACAACAGTCTCAACAACAACGTCGACAACAACCTCTTCAACCACGCCTTCGACATCAATTGGCGGAACAAGATGAACCACTTCTTCAATGACAGCAATTAGTTCTTCGATTTCTATTGCTTCTTCTTCTAACGACTCAAACGTGGCCATTTGTCCAGTAGAAAAAGGAGCCTGTACCGACACCGGCTCAGCAGGAACCTCGTGGTCGAACATTTTCACCGACGGATGCTCTGGGTTCACAATCGGAATCGGCCCAGTGGTTGGAGACAAATCAATAATAAATTCAGGCTCATCATGAGCATCTGTCAGACCACCAATGACATCTTCGCTTGCCAATCGTGCCCGTTCAAACGCATTCATCAATCGGTCACGGCCATGCAACAACTGTTCAATCTGTGAACGTGCCGCATCTCGACGACGAGAAAGTTCAGAAAGAACTTTTTCTCGGTACTCGCGAGCTTCATACACCATGTCACGGCCTTGTTGTTTGGCCATCTCAACTTCAGAATTAGCATCGCCGGCAGCATCTTCACGAATACGGAATGCTTCTACGGTTGCCGACTCGCGCACACGGGCAGCATCTTCGGCTGCATCTTTTACCAAACGAGTCGCTGATTCTTCCGCACGCTCACGAATCTGCGTACTTGCATCGCGGGCCGCTGTAAGAACTCTGGCCGCTTCTTCACCAAGCAACGTGGTCACTGTCTCTTCGTCGAGTCGTCCAGGAGCAGACATTCCGCGGGTTTGCATTGCCCGCAATTCGCTCTCTAAAAACCGCTCACGCTCTTGTAATCGAGATAATTCGGCTGCAACCATCCGCAGAAAATCGCGAACCTCGCCTTGGTCAAAGCCGCGCCGGCTGACTGGGAACGCAGCAGACCCAACAGCAACAGGAGACGAGGGGTCGGGGCGGGAGAAAGAAATTGCCATTAGCCCTCAAGAGTACGATGCCACAGCCTTCAAATGGTGGCATTCGAGCAGTTCGGGGCAATCTGGCCCAGATCGCCTCATTACCGAGTTGATGCTGGCAAAGGGTCTCCCCCATTTTTGCTCAGCACCATGAGTGCTTCATCAAGCGTTGCCACCTGCACGATTTTCACCCCAGACCCTGCTGCTTTCCTGGCCTTGCGTATCTCTTCATCTGGTTGACCAGTCGGGACTAAGAACAATGTGGCCCCCGAATCACGAACTGCAACTGCTTTTTGGACAAGACCCCCAATTGCACCCACTTTTCCATCTGGGCTCATTGTGCCAGTGGCAGCAACGCGTGTCTTGCCAAGTAGGTCACCCCGCGAGAGTTCATCAATAAGAGCCAACGTGAACGCTAAACCAGCAGATGGACCACCAATATCAACTGTTGAGATACCAACTTCAAATGGAAGTATGACCGTGCGTGTATCAGCAGGAACGATTCCAATAATCGAGCGCTTGGGGTCAGTCGGACTCTTCATCAACATCGCTTTGCGAATTACTACCTTGCGTGGTTCATCATCTTCTTCCGATATTTCATCTGGATCCGAGTACGGCACCACGGTAAGAGTCACAATTTCACCTGCCACAAGCCCTCCCAACACACGTAGCAAATCAGGCAAAGTTGGAGTTGGTTTCCCATTTAATTTTGTGATCGTGTCCCCAATTGCCAGCACATCGCATGCAGAAAGTTTCTTAGGTTTTCCTTCACACACCATCGCTTCAACAATGACTGCACCATGAACAAGCTCTGCCTTCAGACCAATCTTTTTCATCGCAACATATTCAGCTGCCTGTTTTGAGCCAAACATTGACTGATAACCAAGGCGACGTGTATCAGCCGGCGTCCTTTCACCAAAATGCTCCTCGTACGTATCTACCTGCACGTACGGATCAAGCCAGCCAAGCACTGAATCAAGAATCGATAATTGACCACCAAAAGTAGTGACAAACTTGATCCCATTTTCTGCAACGAAGCGTTCGGGCACACTTGCGCCTTCTTTCAGAGGTGCAAAACTAATCCGAGGGGCAACAGCCATTGCTTCTCCAGGCGCGACTTCGTACCTGGGAATACGAACAGCAGCCATGACGACAATGATCACCAACACCAACCACGAAATAGTCAGCAAGGGCAGTGCTATGCGCAGAGATCGGTTACTTGAGGGGCTCTGTGGCGGTGGGAGGGGTACGCTTGTTTCACTCATGGATCTGTCGTTCGTTTCTCTATCACTTATGTCGGTTTCGACTGGTGGCACCACCATTCGAGCCCTCTGGGTTATTGCCTTAGCTTTAGTGGCTATCGGCGCAATTGATCGTATGAAGCCTGCCACGCCAAAGCGCCCTGCGATGGTGCGGGTCGATAATAAACCGACACCTCTATATAAAGAGCCAGATCGCCGCCTCAAGTTGATCGCCATCGCCCAGCTTTCTAAATGGGCTCTCTTGCTTGGCGCCCTTGCTGCGATATTGATCGGGTTCCTTCTGGCAATCGCCCTCGAGCTTGTCGGCGGGCTGTTGCGGTCGTAACGCTCATGACCATTGATCGTCAATTTCAGGTGATTTCGGCTGGTTTCGCCGGCGATGCTGCAACTGCTATTTCTGCTCTTACCGATGAAGATTCTGCTGTTCGCGCCAGCGCCCTACGAGCCCTGCACCGCATCGGAGTTCTCGAGGCATTGACGCTCTCAACTTTGTTAACCGATTCACATCATGAAGTACGTCGTACCGCTGTCGAACTCTCCGCTACTCGTACTGAAGTCATCATTCACCCGTACATCGATGATCAAGATATTTTTGTTGCCGAAATGACTGCATGGTCACTTGGTGAGCGAACATCTATTCGCGACATTGAAATTGAAACATTAATTGATCGCACAACTTCACATGAAGAACCAATTGTGCGCGAAGCATGCGCAGCCGCACTCGGTGCTCTTGGCGATGAACGCGGACTCGTTGCAATCCTTGCTGCATGTAAAGACAAACCCGCTGTACGTCGCCGTGCAATTCTTGCCCTTGCACCCTTTGAAGGCGAACTTGTCGATGCTGCTTTACAAACCGCGCTCGAAGATAAAGATTGGCAAGTGCGTCAAAACGCCGAAGACCTGATCAACCCTCGCTCATAATTAGTTGTTCGTTTACTTGTGGGTCGTGGCTGCTTTGGTGAGTTGGCGTTGTTCTTCACACACATCGCGAACACAACATCCTTCAACATGGTCATTCACCAGTCCCATCGACTGCATAAATGAATACACCGTTGTTGGCCCCACAAACTTCCACCCACGTTTCTTC
>Ga0209702_10000666_pt1 | contig 71933 bp, 63 predicted proteins | sample FRY01_FD_187210 | JGI IMG/M metagenome (GOLD analysis project Ga0209702, IMG submission 187210) | Freshwater microbial communities from Lake Fryxell liftoff mats and glacier meltwater in Antarctica - FRY-01 (SPAdes) (version 2) | ecosystem: Environmental > Aquatic > Freshwater > Ice > Glacier... | reverse complement strand
CGGCGCCTTTACGACACCAACAGCTCGATCTACATCACCTTGTCCGAAGTGCGTCAGCTGGTCATGGATGGCGCGCCATTTGTGGTGGTTGATGCCAAGACCGGCGGAGATCTGACGCGCAGCATATTGCTGCAGATCATCCTGGAGCAGGAGGCTAACGGCTCACCCATGTTCACGGCGCCGGTGCTGTCCAATATCATCCGCTTCTATGGCCATACCATGCAGGGCTTCATGGGCGGATATCTCGAAAAGAACATGCAGACCCTGATGGACGTGCAGAACCGGCTCGGTGAGCAGTCCGAGAAGCTCACGCCCGACATGTGGAAGCAGTTCATGAACATGCAGCTGCCCATGGCGCAGGGCATGATGGGTCCCAATATGGATCAGTCCAAACATCTGCTGACGCAGTTGCAGGAGCAGATGCAGAAGCAGACGGAGCAGGTCCTGAGCAACTTTGGGATCAAGCGCTGAGGCAAGCCGCAGGGCGCGACAATACGACGATGCAAGAAGTTCTTTCTCCCCCTTCCTCCCCTTCCGCCCCTTCCGCCAAAATTCCGACGGTCGGCTTCATCAGCCTGGGTTGCCCCAAGGCCCTGACCGACTCCGAGCTGATACTGACCCAGCTCAGCGCCGAGGGTTACCAGACGTCCAAGTCCCTTGTGGGGGCCGATCTGGTCATCGTCAATACCTGCGGCTTCATCGATGACGCGGTGCGCGAGAGTCTGGACTCGATCGGCGAGGCGCTGGCCGAAAACGGCCGCGTCATCGTCACCGGTTGTCTGGGCGCCAGGTCAGGCGCCGATGGCGGCAACCTGGTGCGCCAGGTTCACCCCAAGGTGCTGGCTGTCACTGGTCCGCATGCGACGCAGGAAGTCATGGACGCCGTCCATGCAAACCTTCCGAAGCCGCACGACCCGTTTGTCGATCTGATTCCGAACGCGTTCGGTGTCGCGGGAATCAAGCTGACGCCACGCCATTACGCGTATCTGAAGATCAGCGAAGGTTGCAATCACCGCTGCACGTTCTGCATCATCCCGTCGATGCGCGGCGATCTCGTTTCGCGTCCCATCGGTGACGTGCTAAGTGACGCCCGGGCCTTGTTCGAAGGCGGCGTCAAGGAATTGCTGATCATCAGCCAGGACACGTCGGCGTATGGCGTTGACGTCAAGTACCGCACGGGATTCTGGGACGGCAAGCCGGTCAAGACCCGCATGCTGGACCTGGTACAGGCGCTGGGTGATCTGGCCGAACCTTATGGCGCCTGGGTGCGCTTGCACTATGTGTATCCGTACCCCAGTGTGGATGGCGTGATCCCGTTGATGGCCAGCGGACGGATACTGCCGTATCTGGACGTGCCGCTGCAACACAGTCATCCGGATGTGCTGAGGCGCATGAAGCGCCCGGCCAGTGGCGAAAAAAATCTGGAGCGCATCCAGCAATGGCGCGCCGAGTGTCCGCAGATCGTCATTCGCAGCACCTTCATTGCAGGTTTTCCCGGCGAGACCGAGGCTGAGTTTCAGCATTTGCTCGATTTCATGCACGAGGCGCAGATCGACCGTGCGGGTTGTTTCGCCTACAGCCCGGTCGAAGGGGCTGTGGCCAACGGCCTCGAAGGCATGTTGCCGGCGCAAGTGCGCGAAGAGCGCCGGGCCCGCTTCATGGCAGTTGCCGAGCAGGTTTCCACCGAACGGCTCAAGCGCCGTATCGGCGCCACGATGCAGGTGCTGGTGGACTCAGCTCCGGCACTGGGGCGTCGGGGCGGCACCGGACGCAGTTATGCGGATGCGCCGGAGATTGATGGCATCGTGCGCCTGTTGCCGCCGCAAAAAGCCAGTAAAACATTCAAGGTCGGGGAATTCACCCGGGCCAAGATCGTCGACACGCAGGGTCACGACCTTGTCGCCGTCCCTGTATAAGTCGACGCCCAAAGAAAAAGCCGCTGCGACTGCAGCGGCTTCAAATATCCGCCGCTGCGACTGCAGCGGCTTTATCAACCAAACCATATTTGGTGCCCAGGAAGGGACTCGAACCCCCACGATGTTACTCGCTAGTACCTGAAACTAGTGCGTCTACCAATTCCGCCACCTGGGCATTTCAGGAAAGAGGAGATTGTATCAAGAATATTAGTGCTTCCAGCGGCTTGCTGGATGAATTTGAAGGGACCATTCAGGGACACCGGGATGGTCATGGATTTGTCGCGCGAGATGACGGTGAGGCCGACATTTATTTGCCTCCCAACGAGATGCGGGCCGTGTTGCACAAGGACCGCGTCAAGGTTCGCGTCGTGCGCAGCGACCGCAAGGGCCGACCCGAAGGACGGGTGGTCGAAATTGTCGAGCGTCCCAAACAACCCATCATCGGGCGACTGCTGCAAGAAGGCGGTGTCTGGCTGGTGGCGCCCGAGGACAAACGCTACGGCCAGGACGTGCTGGTGCCCAAAGGGGCCATCGGTACTGCCAAGGCCGGGCAGGTTGTGGTGGTCGAATTGGTCGAGCCGCCCGCCTTGTACGGTCAGCCGGTCGGGCGGGTGAAAGAGGTATTGGGCGAGGTCGACGACCCGGGCATGGAGATCGAGATCGCGGTGCGCAAGTACAGCGTGCCACACGAATTCTCCGAGGCCTGCATCGCGCAGTCACGCGGCCTGCCAGACAAGGTGCGCCCGCAAGACAAGAAAAACCGGGTCGATCTGACCGACGTCCCCTTGGTCACGATCGATGGCGAAGACGCGCGCGATTTTGATGATGCGGTCTATTGCGAGCCCGCCACGACCGGGCGGGGCAAATCGGCGGTCAAGGGCTGGCGACTGTTGGTGGCCATTGCCGATGTCAGTCACTATGTGGAGACCGGTTCGGCCATCGACATCGATGCCTACGATCGCGCCACCAGCGTGTATTTTCCGCGTCGTGTGATTCCGATGCTGCCCGAGAAGTTGTCCAACGGTTTGTGTTCGCTCAATCCGGAGGTCGATCGCCTGTGCATGGTGTGCGACATGTTTGTCGACTCCACCGGCGAAGTCACGGCGTATCAGTTCTATCCGGCCGTCATGTGGAGTCATGCACGGTTCACCTATACCGAGGTGGCCGCCATCCTGGCCAACACCCGCGGCCCTGAGGCACAGCGGCGCAAGGAGCGGGTTGGTGACCTGATGAACCTGCACGATGTGTATCGTGCGCTCAACAGTGCGCGCAACCGGCGCGGGGCGGTCGATTTCGAGACCGTGGAGACGCAGATCGTTTGCGACGAGAGCGGCCGTATCGAGAAGATCGTGCCGCGCACCCGCAACGATGCGCACAAGCTGATCGAGGAAGCCATGCTGGCGGCCAACGTCTGCAGTGCCGACTTCATCCTGCAGAGCAGGCACAACGGGCTGTATCGCGTGCACGAGGGGCCAACCCCTGAGAAGCGGGAGATCCTGAGCAGCTATTTGAAGGCGACCGGTGTGGGGCTGGACATCAGCGACGACCCGACACCCGGCGAGTTTCAGCGTATCGCGCAGGCGACCAAGGACCGGCCGGATGCGCAGCAGATCCATGCCATGTTGTTGCGTTCAATGCAGCAGGCGATCTACACGCCTGTCAACAACGGCCATTTCGGTCTGGCGTTTGCCTCGTACACGCACTTCACCAGTCCGATCCGGCGCTATCCCGATTTGCTGGTGCACCGGGTAATCAAGGCCATCCTTGGCAAGACCCGCTACCAGTTGCCGATGTTGCCGACACCGGGTGAGGCCCATGCCAAGTTGTCGCGCCGGCTCGAAAAAGGTGCGGCGTCGCGCGCCAAGACGACGGACGAAAAGCCGCGCAAGCTCAATGCCGAAGGCGCGGCATGGCTGGCGGCCGGACTGCATTGCAGTGCCAATGAGCGTCGGGCGGACGAGGCCAGCCGCGATGTGGAGGCCTGGCTCAAGTGCAAGTACATGCGCGAGCATCTTGGCGAGGAATATGGCGGGGTTGTCACCGCGGCCACGAGCTTCGGCATCTTCGTTACGCTGGATGCGATGTATGTCGAGGGGCTGGTACATATCACCGAGCTGGGCGGCGAATATTTCAAGTTCGATGAAATGCGCCAGGAATTGCGGGGCGAACGCACCGGCATGCGTTATTCGATCGGCACGCGGGTCCGGGTGCAGGTCAGCAGGGTCGACCTTGATGGCAGGCGCATCGACTTCAGGTTGGTGCGTGACGACGAAGACATCGCGCTGCGCGTCATGAAGGACAAGGGTGCCGGCCACGACGCAGCGCCGCGCGCGGCGCGTGACGACATGCCGGCGGACAAGTTATCCCGGCGCAAGCCAAGCAAAGCTGCAGAATCCGTGTCGCACGGCAACAAGCCGGCCGGTTCTGCCGGAAAATCCGCGGCGCGCAAAGGCGCAGCCGGCAAACGTGGCAGGGCGCCACGCCGGTGAGATTGAGCTTGCCGCCGGCGAACCATCATCAACAACACAAGGAGTGTCTGAGACATGTCTTCTGAATCGAAAATTGCGATCGTCACCGGAGCCGGAAGCGGTGTCGGCAAGGCCGCGGCACTGGCCCTGCTCGGTGCTGGCTATCGCGTGGTTCTGGCCGGTCGGCGCAAGGAGCCGCTGGAGGCTGTGGCGCAGGAAAGCGGCGCCGGTGATCGGGCGCTGGCCGTACCCACCGATGTGTCGGATCCGGACTCGGTTCGCGCGCTGTTCGATGCCGCTGTCAAAGCGTTCGGGCGCCTCGATGTGGTGTTCAACAATGCCGGCGTCAACGCGCCCGGTGTTCCGCTGGAAGACCTTACCGTCGCGCAGTGGCGCAACGTCGTGGACATCAATCTCACCGGTGTATTTCTCTGTATTCAGAACGCGTTTCGCGTGATGAAGGCGCAGTCGCCAATGGGCGGGCGCATTATCAACAACGGCTCGATTTCGGCCCATGCGCCGCGTCCCAATTCGATCGCCTACACGGCGACGAAACACGGCGTCATGGGTCTGACCAAGACCGCTTCGCTGGACGGACGCAAGTACGACATCGCGGTCGGTCAGATCGACATCGGCAACGCCGCCACCGAAATGGCGCAGCGTATGGCAACGGGCGTCATTCAGGCGAATGGCGAGATCGCCATCGAGCCGCTGATGGACGTCAACGTCGTCGGTCAGTCAGTCTTGTACATGGCGAGCCTGCCATTGAGTGCCAACGTGATGTTCCACACGGTCATGGCCACCAAGATGCCGTTCGCCGGCCGCGGCTGACCCGCCAGCGAATTCAGCCGACGTTCGGCCTTTCACGCTCTCATAGCAGCGTGCGGGCCAGAGCTCCCGCCGTCAGCGGTACACCGGTCGGCCAATGGTCGGCCGCCTCGCCATGCACAAAGACCGCCGCGCATGCTGCCTCGAAAGCGGGCATGCCAGCGGCCAGTCTGGCGCCGATCACGCCCGCCAGCACATCGCCACTGCCGGCTGTGGCCAGCAAGGCGTTGCCGGTCGGATTGATCACCGGTAGTTGGTCGGGCGCGGCAACGATGGTGCCGGATCCCTTGAGAATCACAGTGCATTTGAAACGGGCCGCCAGTCGGCGTGCCGCATCGATGCGATCAGACTGAACCTGAGCGGCCGTGATGCCGAGCAAACGGGCCGCTTCCAGCGGATGGGGTGTGAGCACGGTCGGCGCTGCACGGCTGGCGCGGGCCACCAGCAGTTGCTGGAACTGGCTGTCGCTGGCGAGCGCGTTGAGTGCATCGGCATCGAGCACGAGTGCGCGGGCACGCGACAGCATGCTTGGGAGATGTTCCCGTATCGCATCGCCTCCGCCACAACCGCTCACCACCGTCAGGCGATCAAACGCCAGGGCGCCAACCTCGCGCAACATCAGTTCCGCAGGGGCGGACGCAAGCGGCGCGGCATGGGCGTCGAGCGGACAAAGAAACACCCGACCGGCTCCCGCGTGCAGGCACGCAGTTGCCGCCAGCACGGCCGCGCCGGTCAATCCGCTTGCTCCGCCCACCACGGCCACATCACCGTAACTGCCCTTGTGCGACGCGTGTCGGCGCGGCACGGTGGCAGGGCGGGCAAGCAGGTAGGCCGTCGGTGCGCCCGTGTCGGGGAACCCGGAGCAGTCGACCTGCAGATCGTCCAGCCAGACCTGGCCCGCCATGTCGCGCCCGTCGGCCGTAAACAGGCCTGGCTTGAGTGTGAGCAGGCTGAGCGTGGCGCTGGCCCGCACGCAGATGGCTGCGGCCTTGCCGGTATCGGCGTTAAGGCCCGTGGGGTTGTCGATGGCCAGCACCGAGGCGTCGTGGCCTTGCATGTGGTGTATCCACTGGGCCATCACCCCGTCCGGTGGCCGTGTTGCGCCGATGCCCAGCAAGGCGTCGATGCACAGATCCCACCGCTGCGGCGGCAGTTCGGCAAAAGTCACGCCAGCGTCGAGTGCGCGCAAGCGCGACGCAGCCGCGTCTGAAGAGGCTGCTGCCGGATCACCCAGGCAGGTGACCGTGACCTGGCAACCCCAGCGCTGCAGGTGCATCGCCGCTTCCATGCCGTCGCCACCGTTGTTGCCGGGGCCGGCGGCGACCCAGATTGCGCGCGCATGGGGTGCCATGGCCAAAGCCATGCGGGCACAGGCCAGTCCGGCGCGCTGCATCAGTGCATGGGGCGGCGCGCCGGCCAAGGCCTTTGACTCAAGTGCCCGCGTTGCTGCGGTGTCGTGCAATAGCCATTGCGCTCCGGCCAGCACGTGCCGGGGGGGCAGCCCGAAGCTTGGCAACATGATCAGAACTCGAAGGTCTCGCCTTCACGTGCGAGCCGGATATCGGGCCCGCCGTCCTTGGGCGGCGGGTTGTCGGTCAGGGCCTGCGCAAAGGCCGCCTCCAGGGCATCATCGCTGCGGGTTGGCTCGTGGTGGGTGCAAAACAAGGTCTTCACCTGGGCGGCACGGGCCATTGCGATGCTGGTGTCGAAGCTGCCGTGTCCCCAGCCCTTTTTGGCGGGGAATTCCTGGCGCGTGTAGGACGTGTCGGCGATCAGCACGTCGATGCCCTGGATGGCGCGCAAGATGCCACTGTGCTTCTCGTCCACGAACTGCTGGTATTCGGCGTATTCGGGGTCGCCGGGCTCGTAGATGTTATAGGGCGGCTCGTGATCGCCAGTGAAGAACATCGACTTGCCATCGCAGTCGATCCGGTAACCGAAATCGATCACCGGGTGGTTCAACAGGACCGGTGTCACCGTCGCGCTGCCGACCTGCACCGGCTCGCCCGGCAGCAGGGTCACGTATTCCATGCGCGCCTTGAGTTCGGCTTCGCGCACCGGAAAATAGCTGTATTGCAACTGCACCGACATGACCTGCTCGATACCATTGCCCGAGACCGGATCGAATGCGCCGTGCAGACGAAGCGTGTTGCCAGGGATGAAGTTGGGCACGAACAGCGGCAGGCCCTGAATGTGGTCCCAGTGCGAGTGCGTGATCAGGATGTTCGCGGTCAGCGGCATCTCCGCAAGCAAGGCGTGCGACAGCGGAAAGATACCGGTGCCCGCATCGATGATGATGAGCTCGTTGGCGTCGGTACGCACTTCGATGCAGGTGGTATTGCCACCATAACGGACGGTCTTGGGGCCGGGTGACGCGATCGAGCCACGCACGCCCCAGAAGCGGATCTTCATGTCAAGGTCTCCAGCAACACAGTCAGGCAGCGCCCGCAGATGGCGGGTACCGGTACGGACGACGATAGCATTTTGCCGGTTCGGGCCGCGCGTCAGAGCCCGAAGCGTGCCAGGTCGAACCCCATCATGTCGAGTTCAGCGGCCTTGCCGCTGACCATGTCGGCCATGGCGCGCGCCGAGCCGCACGACAAGGCCCAGCCGCTGGACCCGTGCCCGATATTGAGCCACAGGCCAGGTGCACCGCTCGCGCACACCAGCGGCGGACCGTCCGGCAGCATGGGGCGCGCGCCTTTCCATTCCTGGATGCCGCTACTGCGGTTGGCGGCCGCCGGGAACCAGTCCTGCAACACCTTGTACAGCGTGCGCAGCGGCGCTTGGCTCTTGTCGGCGGTGTGGCCGCCGAGCTCGGCTCCGCCGGCCACACGGATGCGGTTGCCCAGTCGGGCAATGGCGACCTTGTAGTGTTCGTCCATGACCGCACTGCGGGGTGCGTTGAGCGGCTCCTTGATCGAGGCGCTGAGCGAATAGCCATGCACGGGTACCAGTGGCAGCGAGATGCCCATCGGCCTGAGCAACTGCGCCGAGGCCACGCCGGCGCACAACACCACCGCATCGAATGCAGTCGCCTGCGCTTCGCCCTGTACCCAGACCGCCGGCTGCCCGCCTGCAGCAAGGCTGCGCACCGTGGTGTTAAAGCGGAATTCCACGCCGTTGCGCTGGGCCTCGTTCTTGAGCAGCAGGGCGAACTGACGGCAGTTGCCGACCTCGTCGTCGGGTAACTCAATGGCGCCGACAAAGGCTGTGTCGGTATCGAGCGCCGGCTCGACCAGGCGTGCCTGCTCCGGCTCGAGCAGCCGGAACGGGATGCCGGCGTCACGTAGTACCTGCAGGCTGGGCTGCACCAGCTCCCGATCGCGTTCGGTACGCAACAACACCAGATAGCCGTCGCTGCGGTCATATTCCAGGCGCAGGTCGGCGCGGATGGCGTGCAAGCGGGCGCGGCTGTAAAACGCCAGGCGGCGCATATGGGCCTTGTTCGCCAGGTAGGTCTCAAGCCGACAGGCGCGATACCACTTCCAGGCCCATTTCACGTCGTCCACACGGAGCGGCCATGCCATGCGTATGCTGGCATGGCGCTGGAACAACTGGCCGAGCACCTTGCCCGGCATGCCCGGCGCCGCCCAGGGCGTCACATAACCGGGAGCGATGATGCCGGCATTGGCAAAACTCGTTTCTTCCGCGGCCGCGGCGCGGCGCTCGAAGACCGTGACGGCATGGCCATCGCGGCCCAGCTCATACGCGGTGGTGACGCCAACAATTCCGGCGCCAATGACTGCAATTTTCATGAATCCCTTTGATGCCGGAGGTCCGGCGGGCCATGGGCCGCCGGTAGGCGTGAGCCGGGATTATCCGGCTTGCAGCAACAATAGTTCGATCTGGCAGCCGATGTTGAGCACCACGTCGTCGCGGTATGCACCATGCCACACCATCAGGCCGACCGGCAATTCGTGTGCCTGGTGGCAAGGCAGCGAGAGGGCGCAGCCGTCGAGCATGTTGACCACATTGGTGTTGCGCAGCAGCAGGCCGTTGACCCGGAAGAAGGCGTCGTCACGTTCCGCACCCGGCGCGATCAGCTGAATCGGCGGGGCCACCAGCGGCACGGTTGGCGACAGCACGGCGCCAAAGGACTGCAGACGCTGACCGACCCGGGCGATCCAGTCGGCGCGCGCATGCAGCAGGTCGATGTACTCAAAGGCACTCATCGCCGCGCCGCGGCGGATGCGCGCCACCACGCGCGGGTCGAATTGATCGCCGACACGCTCCAGGGCCTTGCGGTGATAGGCAAAACTCTCGGAGCCCGCAAAAGCCCCGTGTGCCATCAAGGCCGGCAGTTCATCGAGTTCGGGCATGTCGATTTCGGCAATGGACGCACCGCTGGCGCGCAACTGGCCCAGCGTGCGTTGCCAGGCCTGATCGACCATCGGGTCCATCTCGTCCTGCATGAGCTGGCGCACGACGGCTAGTCGGTAGGCTGGCAGCGGGGCCGTGCTGCGTGTCACCATGCGGGAGGCCAGGATTTCATGCGCAACGATGGCGTCGGGCACCGACCGGGTCATGGCACAGACGGTGTCCAGCGTGGTCGACAAGGGAATGGCCCCGTCCCGCGGCACCAGCGCCGCCGTGTTCTTGAAGCCGACGATGCCATTGAGTGCCGCCGGGATCCGGATCGAGCCGGCGGTGTCCGAGCCCAGCCCGATGTAAGCCGCGCCGGTGGCCACCGAAACGGCGGCACCGGAAGACGAGCCGCCGGGTATCAAGGGTTCGTCGCGACTCGCTGCGTTGGCTGGCGTGCCGAAATGCGGGTTGATTCCGACGCCCGAGAAGGCGAACTCGGTCATGTTCGTGCGACCGATGATGGCGCCGCCGGCGGCACGCAGGCGTGCGACCGCAGGGCAGTCCTGCTGTGCTGGCGCCACGTCGGCGCGGGTCAGCGAGGCGGCGCCAGTGGCCTGGCCCTGCACATCGAACAGGTCCTTGACCGATACCGCCAGTCCCGCCAGCGGTAGCCGCCGCGCGTCGGCGCCGGCCGCGAATTGCCGCGCCTCGTCGAACATCGTGCGCAGGAAGACTTTGTCGCATGCGGGCGACTGCGCTACTGCGACGCAGGCATCCAGGCGATCACTGGCGCTGGTGACGCCGTCCAGGATGTTCTTGCGGGTGTGAATCAGGTCGGTCAGGGTGTTGTATGCCATTGGATCTGTGGGGTGCCTGTGCTATAGTCCTTGGGTTTTGCCGACTTACCCTATTGCGGTATGCGAGTCAAGACAAATCGCGAATCCGGGCCCAACAAGGTGTTCGCGCCAGGTCGAAGGTTTTTCCCGATACGGGGTGAACCTTGCGACCCGGGCGGATCGAGGACCGGATTTTAGACCCAACCTTTTGGAGAAAATCATGTCAGTCACCATGCGTGAAATGCTGGAAGCCGGTGTCCATTTCGGTCACCAAACCCGTTTCTGGAACCCCAAGATGGCGCCGTTCATCTTCGGCCATCGCAACAAAATCCACATCATCAACCTGGAAAAATCGTTGCCGATGTTCCAGGAAGCTGCCAAGTTCGTGCGCCAGCTCACCGCCCGCCGTGGCACCGTCCTGATGGTCGGTACCAAGCGCCAGGCCCGTGATACCGTGGCCATGGAAGCGCAGCGCGCAGGCGTACCTTACGTCGACCAGCGTTGGCTCGGCGGCATGCTGACCAACTTCAAGACGGTCAAGACCTCGATCAAGCGCCTGAAGGAAATGAAAGTCCAGCAGGATGCCGGTCTCGACAGCATGAGCAAGAAGGAGCAGCTGATGTTTGCTCGCGAAATTGCCAAGCTCGAGAAAGACATCGGTGGTATCCAGGACATGAACGCGCTGCCCGATGCGATCTTCGTGATCGACGTGGGCTTCCACAAGATCGCCATTGCCGAAGCCAAGAAGCTGGGCATTCCGCTGATCGGTGTTGTGGACACGAACCATTCGCCCGAAGGCATCGATTACGTCATTCCTGGTAATGACGACTCGGCCAAGGCCGTCACGCTGTATGCGCGCGGCATTGCCGACGCCGTGCTCGAAGGCCGTGCCAACGCCGTCGATGACGTCGTCAAGGCGGTGACAGCAGGCGAGGGTGGCGATGAATTCGTCGAAGTGAGCGAGACACAGGCCTGATCCTTTCAGGGCCGTCCAAAGGGGCTCCGTGCCCCTTTTTTTTAGTCTCGAATATATTTAAGTCGTAACAGATACGGAGAAGAATGATGGTAGCAATTACTGCAAGCATGGTCGCTGAATTGCGTGGAAAAACCGATGCACCCATGATGGAGTGCAAGCGGGCGTTGACGGAGGCCGAGGGTGACATGGTCAAGGCAGAAGAACTGCTGCGCGTCAAGCTCGGAACCAAGGCCGGCAAGGCTGCTGGACGTATCACGGCCGAAGGCGTTGTCGCCATTGCCCGCGAAGGCGACGCCGGCGCGCTGATCGAAGTCAACTGCGAGACCGACTTCGTCACCAAGAATGACAGCTTCCTGGCTGTGGCCGAAGCCGCCGCGGCGCTGGTCGCCAAACACGATCCGGCCGACGTCGCGGCCCTGGGCGCCCTGGCTTACGAGCAGGACGGTTTCGGCCCGACGCTGGAAGACGTGCGCAGGGGTCTGATCGGAAAGATCGGCGAGAACATGAGCTTTCGCCGCTTCCAACGATTCGCCTCCGGCGCCAAGCTGGCCAGCTACCTGCACGGCACCCGCATCGGTGTGGTCGTGGAGTTCGACGGCGACGAAGCTGCCGCCAAGGATGTGGCGATGCACATCGCGGCCATGAAGCCGGTGGCATTGTCCAGTGCCGATGTGCCGGCCGAATTTGTCGAGCGTGAGCGTTCGGTGGCTGCTGCCAAGGCGGCCGATGACGCCGCTACAGCGGTGGCTGCCGGCAAGCCGGTTCAATCGGCCGAGATTGTTGCCAAGCGTATCGAAGGTGGCGTGCAGAAATACCTGAAAGAGGTGTCGCTGTTCGACCAGTCCTTCGTCAAGAACGACAAGCAGTCCGTGGCACAGATGCTCAAGAGCGCCAACACCACGGTCAAGGGCTTCACGCTGTATGTCGTGGGAGAAGGCATCGAGAAGAAGGTCGATGATTTCGCCGCTGAAGTCGCCGCCCAAGTGGCGTTGGCCAAGCAGTCGGCCTGAACTTCCTGAGACCGGTTCCGCCTGGCGGGCCGGTTTGCGCAAAGACTGAAGATCTGGAGATGCCCATGTCACAACCCGTACCTGCCTACAAACGTGTCCTCCTCAAGTTGTCGGGCGAGGCCCTGATGGGCGACGACGCGTTCGGCATCAACCGGGACACCATTGTTCGCATGGTCGACGAGATCGCCGAGGTCACCCGCATGGGGGTGCAAGTGGCGGTGGTGATCGGTGGGGGCAACATCTTCCGGGGTGTTGCCGGCGGCTCCGTCGGCATGGATCGCGCCACCGCCGACTACATGGGCATGTTGGCCACGGTGATGAATTCGCTGGCGCTGGGCGACACCATGAACAAGGCGGGTCTGACGGCCCGCGTCATGTCGGCGATTTCGATCGAGCAGGTGGTCGAGCCCTATGTCCGGCCGAAGGCGCTGCAGTACCTGGAAGAGGGCAAGGTGGTGATCTTTGCCGCAGGCACCGGCAATCCGTTCTTCACGACCGATACGGCGGCGGCCTTGCGTGGCGCGGAGATCGGTGCGGAGATCGTGCTCAAGGCCACCAAGGTCGACGGTGTCTATACTGCCGACCCCAAGAAAGACCCGCTGGCCACCCGCTACAACCGGATCTCGTTTGATGAAGCCATGGCCCGCAATCTGGGCATCATGGACGCAACGGCATTCGCGCTTTGCCGCGACCAGAAGTTGCCGATCAAGGTGTTTTCGATAATCAAGCACGGTGCGCTCAAGCGTGTGATCCTGGGTGAGGACGAAGGCACCCTGGTCTATGCCTGACAATCGATTGCTTGCACCCTTTACCTGGACCTGTGGTTCAGGCCCTTGCAGGAGTTGACGATGGATATCGCAGAAATTAGTCTTAACGCCGAGACCCGGATGGATCAATCGATTGAGGCGCTCAAGCACACCCTCACGAAAATCCGTACCGGCCGCGCCAACCCAGGGCTGCTGGATTCGGTGCATGTCGATTACTACGGCTCGCAGGTGCCAATCAGCCAGGTCGCCAACGTCTCCTTGCTTGACGCCCGCACGATCGGCATTCAGCCTTGGGAAAAGGGTATGGGCGCCAAGATCGAAAAGGCCATCCGCGAGAGCGACCTGGGACTGAACCCGGCCTCGATGGGCGATCTGATCCGCGTTCCAATGCCGACCATGACGGAGGAGCGGCGCAAGGAGCTGACCAAGGTCGTACGCAATGAAGGCGAGAACGCCAAGATCGCCGTGCGCAATCTGCGCCGGGACGGCAATGAAGCAGTCAAGAAGCTGGTCAAGGACAAACTGGCCACCGAAGACGACCAGAAGCGCTCCGAGGGCGACATCCAGAAGATGACCGATCGGCATATTGCACTGATCGACCAGCTGGTTGCGGCCAAGGAACAGGACCTGATGGCGGTCTGAGGCTTGTTCCTCGGCGCCGTTCGTCGCACATGAATCAATCGCTCCCGACGCCCCACCATGTTGCCATCGTGATGGATGGCAATGGCCGGTGGGCGACGCGGCGTATTCTGCCGCGTGTGGCGGGGCACAAAGCCGGAGTCGACAGCCTGCGTCGCTGTGTGCGCGCCTGCGCTGAGCGTGGCGTGGCCGTGCTCACGGTGTTCGCCTTTTCTTCTGAAAACTGGAACCGGCCTCAGGACGAGGTTTCGGGACTGATGGAGTTGCTGGCAATGGCCATCGGGCGCGAGGTACCGCAATTGATCAAGGATGGTGTTCGCTTGCACTTTGTGGGTGAGCGGGCGGGGCTGTCGCCATCCGTCGAGCTGGGCCTGGCGAAGGGCGAGCAGGCCACGGCCGCCAACAAGGGACTGATTCTCAATGTCTGCTTCAATTACGGTGGCCGCTGGGACATGGCCCAGGCGGCGCGTCGTCTGGTGGCCGAGGGCAATCCCGTCACCGAGGCGAATCTGGACGCAGCCCTGGCCCTGGCCCATGTGCCCGATCCCGACCTGGTGATCCGTACCGGCGGCGAGCAGCGCATCAGCAATTTCCTGCTTTGGCAGGCTGCGTATTCCGAGCTGTATTTCACTGACACCCTCTGGCCGGATTTCGATGGCGCGTCGCTCGACCAAGCGATTGCGGCATTTACGCAGCGCGAGCGGCGATTCGGCAAGACGTCTGCGCAGGTGACGGCGCAAGCCGATCGCCCGCAGCCGGCCTGAGACTGCCACATGCTCCGGCAGCGTGTTGTCACCGCCATCGCCTTGTTGCTGGTGCTGCTGCCAGCCATGTTCTATCCGTCCGCAGTACCTTTGAGCGCATTGGCGATCGTCTTCATCGCCGCTGCCGCCTGGGAATGGGCGCGCCTGGTCGGCTACGGCGGCGCCGTGTCTTGGATGTGCGCCGCGGTCTGTGCGTTGGCCTGCGCGCTGGCCTGGGCCGGTGGCATTTTGCAGCAGCCGGTAGTTTGGTTGTGGAGCCTGATGGCAGGGGTCTGGCTGCTCGGCGCGGCCTGGCTGCTGCACGGTGGCACGGGTTTGTGGTCCCGGTTGCCACGGGCCTTGCGTATGGGAATTGGATTTCTGGTGCTGTTCGCGGCCTGGGTGGCACTGGCGCAGGCGCGCCACGGCGGTGTCAATTTTGTGTTGTCGATCATGGCGCTGGTCTGGGTGGCCGACATTTCGGCCTACTTTGCAGGTCGCACATGGGGTGGCCGCATCGTGGCGCGCAAACTGGCGCCGAGCATCAGCCCGGGCAAGACCTGGGAAGGTGTTGCCGGGGCGGTGGTCGGCGTGCTGGTGCTGGCCCTGGCATGGCAGTGGGCCGACGGATATTTTCAGTCGCAGGCGCCGAGTCTGTACACGCGCATGTTCGCCGGCGAACACTGGTTCATGTGGCCGGCGCTGGTCGCACTGGTGGGCATGAGTGTGGTGGGCGATCTGATCGAGTCGCTGCTCAAGCGCAGCGCGGGTGTCAAGGACAGCAGCGCTTTGTTACCCGGTCATGGCGGCGTACTTGACCGCATCGATGCCTTGTTGCCGGCCATGCCGCTGGCCATGTTGCTGGTGTCGATATGAACCAGGAAACCATGCGCGCGCGACCGCGTGTCGTCATCCTGGGATCGACCGGATCGGTGGGCGTGAGCACGCTGGACGTCATTGCGCGCCATCCGCAACGATTCGAGGTGTTTGCGCTGACGGCGTCGACGCGGGTCGACGCCATGTTGGCGCAATGCGTGGCCCATGCGCCGACCTTTGCCGTGATGGCCGACCAGGCCAGTGCCCGTGCGCTGGAGCAGCAGTGCCGAGCGCTGGATCTGCCCACCCGTGTGTTGTCGGGGCCGCAGGCCATCGCCGACATCGCGGCCCATGAACAGGTGCAAATCGTCATGGCGGCCATCGTCGGCGCGGCCGGACTGGCCGCCTGCATGGCTGCAGCCAGGGCCGGCAAGCGCCTGCTACTGGCGAACAAGGAGGCGTTGGTGGTTGGCGGCGCTGTCTTCATGCAGGCCGTGGCGCAAGGCGGTGCCAAGCTGCTGCCGATCGACAGCGAACATTCGGCGATATTCCAGTCGCTGCCGGACGACGCGTCGACCTGGGACGCCAGTATCGACAAGTTGATCCTGACAGCGTCCGGTGGGCCATTTCGGCAGCGGGATCCAGCCAGCTTGGGTGACGTGTTGCCGGAGCAGGCTTGTGCCCATCCGAACTGGGTGATGGGGCGCAAGATTTCGGTCGATTCGGCCACGATGATGAACAAGGTCCTCGAGGTGATCGAGGCACGCCATCTGTTTGGTGTGCCACCATCGCGTATCGAGGTCGTCATTCATCCGCAAAGCATCATCCATTCGATGGTGCAGTACCGTGACAACTCCATCGTCGCGCAACTCGGCACCCCGGATATGCGGGTGCCGATCGCCTATGGCCTATGCTGGCCCGAGCGCATGGCGTCCGGCGCGGATGCGCTGGATTTCCACACGCTCGCGGCCATGACCTTCGAATCCATGGACGATCCGGGGCATCAGGCCCGCTTTCCGGGCCTGAAACTGGCCTGGCAGGTGCTGGATGCGGCGAACGGAACCCCCGCGGTGCTCAACGCGGCCAACGAGATCGCGGTCCAGGCGTTTCTGGACGGCCGCATCCGTTTCGACCAGATTCACGGGGTCAATGCGCATACGCTGGACACGACTGACGATTGCGGTGCAGACTCGCTCGATGGCTTGCTGGAAATTGATCGCTTAGCCCGCATTCGTGCGCGACTGCAGGTCGATGCGCTGGCGCGCTGATATTCACCGGCCCGACTGACTATGTTGACCATCCTGGCATTTGTTTTTGCATTGGCATTGCTGATTGCCGTGCACGAATACGGGCACTACCGTGTGGCGGTGGCTTGCGGCGTCCGCGTACTGCGGTTTTCGGTCGGGTTCGGCCACACCTTGTGGCGTTGGCAACCCAAAGGCTCGCCGACCGAGTTCGTCCTGGCGGCCTTTCCGCTGGGCGGATATGTGCGCATGCTCGATGAGCGCGAGGCGCCGGTTGCCGCGCATGAGCGCCACCTGGCGTTCAACACCCAGCCACTGGCGGCGCGCGCGGCCATCGTCGCGGCCGGGCCTTTGATCAATCTGTTGCTGGCGGTGGTGCTGTACGCGGTGGTGAACTGGACTGGCGTCGAGCAGGCCAGTGCGGTGCTGGCGCGTCCGGTCGCAGGGTCGATTGCGGAGCGCGCCGGCCTGGTGGGGGGCGAGCGGATTTTGCGTGCAGGAGAGGGCGCCGACGCCTTGAGCGACGTGGCGTCGTTCGACGATCTGCGTTGGGTGCTGGCACAGGCGGCCCTGCACGGGCGTGATGTGCGGCTGGAGTTCGAACGCGAACCGGGCGGCCGCAGCCGTGAAGTGGTGCTGCCACTCGAGGCGCAGCCCTCCAGCGATGTCGACGCCGCGCTGTTTCGCCGCATCGGCATCGTCGGACCGTTGACACGCCCTGAAATCGGCGAGGTGATGGCCGATGGCGCGGCGGCCGCAGCTGGTCTGCGCAAGGGTGACCTGGTGCTCAGCGTCGGCGCGACGGCTGTGGTGGATGGCCAGCAATTGCGTGACCTGATCCGCGCGTCGACCGGCAAGGCCGATTCCGCTGGCGGGGTCTGGAAGGTGCAACGCGCGGGCAAGGAACTCGCATTGACCGTCACGCCGCAGGTGGTGCTCGATGACGGGCGCCCGATCGGGCGTATCGGCGCCTACGTGGGGGCGGCAGCGCAGACCGTGACGGTTCGTTACGGGCCACTGGACGGCGCCTGGCAGGCGCTGGTGCGTACCTGGGAGGTGTCGACCCTGACGCTTCGCATGATCGGCCGCATGGTGGTGGGCGAGGCATCGCTGAAGAACCTCAATGGCCCGCTCACCATTGCCGACTATGCAGGTAAATCGGCCAGCCTCGGATTGACGCAGTACCTGCTGTTTCTGGCGCTGATCAGCGTGAGTCTGGGTGTGCTCAATTTGCTGCCTTTGCCGGTGCTCGATGGTGGGCACCTGATGTATTATCTTTGGGAGGCGGTGACGGGTCGCGGGGTGTCGGATGCCTGGATGGAACGTCTCCAGCGCGGTGGCGTTGCGATACTGCTGATGATGATGGGCATCGCCTTGTTCAACGACCTGACCCGCATCCTGGGGTAGGGTTCAATTGCTCCGGCATTCCGGGCCGGACAGACATAGACAAACAACATGCATTTCAATCGATTCCAGAGGCACGCAGTGGCCATTGCCATTGCGGCCAGCACCCTCGCCGGTTCAGCGTGGGCGGTAGATCCGTTCAAGGTTCGTGATATCCGGATCGAGGGCTTGCAGCGGGCCGAGGCCGGCACGATCTTCGCATCCTTGCCGGTGCGGGTGGGCGACACCTACGACGACCAGAAAGGTGCGGCGGCGATTCAGTCGATCTTTGCGCTCGGCCTGTTCAAGGATGTGCGTATCGAGGTCAGCGGGGATGTGCTGGTGGTGATCGTCGAGGAGCGTCCGACCGTTGCCGATGTTGAGTTCGGCGGCAACAAGGAATTCGACAAGGACGTGTTGCGCAAGATGATGCGTGACATCGGGTTGGCCGACGGCCGGCCCTATGACAAGGCCTTGCTCGATCGGGCGGAGCAGGAGATCAAGCGGCAATACATCAACCGCAGCCTTTATGCGTCCGAGGTCGTGACCACGGTGACGCCGACTGAGCGCAATCGGGTCAATCTGGCGTTTACGATCACCGAGGGCGATCGCGCCAAGATCAAGGAGATCCGGATCGTGGGCAACAAGGCGGTCAGCGAATCGACGCTGCGTGACCTGTTCGACCTCGACACCGGCGGCTGGTTGAGCTGGTATACCAAGTCCGACCAGTACTCCAGGCCCAAGCTCAATGCCGACATCGAGAGCTTGCGTTCGTACTACCTCACGCGTGGCTACCTCGAATTTCGGATCGATTCCACCCAGGTGGTGATCTCTCCGGACAAGCAGGAAATCAGCATCGTGCTCAACGTCACCGAAGGCGAGCGCTATGTCGTCGCCAGCGTGAAGCTCGAGGGCAATTACCTGGGCAAAGACGACGAATTCAAGAGCCTGGTGTCGATTCGCCCGGGCGAGGCCTACAACGCCGACGATGTGGTGCAGACGACCAAGGCGTTCTCCGACTATTTCGGCAACTTCGGCTATGCGTTTGCCCGTGTCGAGGCGCGTCCGCAGGTCGACCGCACCAACAACCAGGTGGCGATGGTGATTCAGTCCGATCCATCGCGGCGGGCGTATGTACGCCGCATCAATGTTGCTGGCAACAACCGTACACGAGACGAAGTGGTGCGCCGGGAGTTTCGCCAGTTCGAGGCAGCCTGGTACGACGCAGAGAAGATCAAGCGCTCGCGCGACCGTGTCGACCGTCTGGGATTTTTCCGGGAAGTCGGCATAGAGACCGAGGCGGTCGCCGGCGCGCCGGACCAGGTTGATCTGACGATTTCGGTGGTCGAAAAAGCCACCGGCAACCTGTCGCTGGGCGCCGGATACTCCAGCGGTGACGGCCTGGGCTTGAGCGCGGGCATCAAGCAGGAGAACGCATTCGGCTCGGGGAAGTCGCTGGGTATCCAGGTCGATACCAGCAAGGTCAACCGCACCATCGTGTTCAATACGACCGATCCGTATTTCACTGTCGATGGCGTTTCGCGCTCGATCGACGTCTATCACCGCAACACCCGCCCCTACACGGACACCGACAGCTACAAACTGACGACTTCCGGTGCCAGCCTGCGCTTCGGCGTGCCGTTCACCGAGATCGATACGGTGTATTTCGGTGCCGGCTTCGAGCGCACCAAGATCGTACCCGGCACGCAGTTGCCGGCGGCGTATACGACCTATGCAAACCAGTTCGGATTCACCAGCAACGGTGTTCCGCTCACGGTGGGCTGGGCGCGCGATTCGCGTGACAGTGCACTGGTGCCCACCTCCGGGCGCTACCAGCGTCTCAATGGCGAGTGGGGCGTGGGTGGCGACACCCGCTATGTCAGCGCAAGCTACCAGTACCAGCAATACATTCCGCTCAACAAGCAGTACACACTGGCGTTTAATGGCGACATTGCGTGGGGCAAGGGTCTGTCCGGACGACCGTTTCCGCTATTCAAGAACTTTTATGGTGGCGGCCTGGGCTCGGTCCGGGGCTTCGAGCAAGGCAGCCTGGGCCAGAAAGACACGACCACGGGCGGCAGCCTGGGCGGCAACAAGAAGATCAACCTGAACTTCGAGGTCCTCACACCGTTCCCGGGTGCAGGTAACGACCGTACACTGCGCATGTTTGCATTTGTCGACGTTGGCAACGTGTATGGCGAGTCGCAGCCGATGCGCTGGAACGAAATGCGTGCGTCGACCGGCATCGGAATCAGCTGGATCTCGCCCGTGGGGCCGCTACGGCTGGCGTTTGCAACGCCGATCCGCAAGTTCACAGGCGATAAAATCCAGACTGTGCAATTTCAAATCGGGACATCTTTCTAATGAAGAAACTATCCAATCGCCTGTGCATCGGCGTTTTCATGGCCTTTGTGGCCTTCGCGCCCTGGGCACATGCGCAGGATTTCCGTATCGGCTTTGTCAACACCGACCGCATCTTCAAGGAAGCGGCAACCGCCAAGGCGGCGCAGACCAAGCTCGAGCAGGAGTTCTCCAAGCGCGAGAAGGAACTGGTCGACCTGGGCGCGTCGATCAAGACCATGGCAGACAAGCTCGAGCGCGACGCCCCGACCCTGGCCGAGTCCCAGCGGGTCAGCCGCCAGAAGCAGCTGGTCGAGCAGGATCGTGACTTCCAGCGCAAGCGCAGGGAGTTCCAGGAAGACCTCAATTCACGCAAGAACGAAGAACTGCAGATGGTGCTCGAGCGTGCCAACCGGGTGGTCAAGCAGGTGGCCGAAGCCGAGAAGTACGACCTCGTGCTGCAGGACGCGGTGTACATCAACCCCAAACACGACATCACCGACAAGGTGCTCAAGGCCCTGAACGCAGGGTCCAAGTAATCACCCGGGGGTCACCACGTGCCCGTGTCACTGGGAACCCTGGTTGCAGCACTGGGCGGAGAACTCCATGGTGATCCCGCCACGGTCGTTGACGGTATCGCCGCGCTGGCCGAGGCAACACCGACGCAATTGAGTTTTGTCACTGGCGCCCGATACCGGGAGCAGTTGCTGCTATCGCGCGCAGCCTGTGTCATCGCCGATGCCGAACTGGCACCGTTGGCCCTTGCACAGGGCGCCTGCATCGTCACGCCCCAGCCCTACCTGTATTACGCGCGCGCCACCCAGTGGTGGAAACGCCAGCACGGGCCCGTGCTCCAGGCTTCGATCCATGCGAGCGCCGTGGTCGACCCCTCGGCCGTGGTCGCCCCCTCGGCCAGCATCGGTCCGCTCTGTGTGATCGAACGCGGCGCCCGTATCGGCGCGAACACGGTACTGAAGTCGCGGGTGACGGTGGGTGAGGACTGCGTGGTGGGCGCGCGCTGCATCGTGCACAGTGGCGTGGTGATCGGCGCGGACGGTTTCGGATTCGCACCGAACAACGGCGTCTGGGAGAAGATCGAGCAGCTCGGAGCGGTCGTCATCGGCGACGATGTCGAGATCGGTGCCAACACCTGCATTGACCGCGGCGCCCTGTCCGACACGGTGATCGAAGAAGGCGTCAAGCTGGACAACCTGATCCAGATCGGCCACAACGTGCGGGTGGGCCGGCATACCGCCATGGCAGCGTGTGTCGGCGTGGCGGGCTCGGCGACGATCGGGGCGCATTGCACGATTGGCGGGGCGGCCGTGGTGCTGGGCCATTTGAAGCTGGCCGACCATGTGCACATCTCTGCGGCATCGGTGGTCACACGTTCGATTCTCAAACCTGGCCACTACACCGGGATATTTCCTATCGACGACAATGCGCACTGGGAAAAAAACGCGGCGTCGCTCAAGCGACTCGATTCCATGCGCGACCGCCTGCGGGCCCTCGAACAACTCAGCAAAGATCCGACCAAGCCATGATGGACATTCACCAGATTCTCAAGCAGTTGCCGCACCGTTATCCGTTTCTCCTGGTCGATCGGGTGATCGAGCTGGAGAAGGGTAAGCGGATCGTTGCGCTGAAGAATGTCTCCATGAACGAGCCGTTCTTCACGGGTCACTTTCCGCACCGGCCCGTCATGCCGGGCGTGCTGATGCTCGAGGCGCTGGCGCAGGCCGCGGCCCTGCTGGCGTTCGACACCCTGGGCGTCACGCCCGACGACAAGACGGTCTACTACTTCGCAGGCATCGACGGCGCACGATTCAAGCGACCGGTGGAGCCCGGCGACCAGCTGATGCTGCATGTCGAGCTTGACCGCATGAAGTCCGGCATATTCAAGTTCAAGGCGCGTGCCATGGTGGGCGAGGAACTGGCCGTCGAAGCGGCGCTGATCTGCACGATGCGCTCGATCGCCTGAGCGGCGGACCGTGGTTCCAACGTGCAGAACATTCACCCCACGGCCGTTGTCGACAAGCATGCCGAGATCGATGATTCGGTAGTCATTGGCCCGTACACGGTCATCGGCCCTCATGTCCGCATAGGCGCCGGGACCACGGTCGGCGCGCATTGCGTCATCGAGGGGCACACTCGAATCGGTCGCGACAACCGGATCTTCCAGTTCAACTCCCTGGGGGCCATTCCCCAGGACAAGAAATATGCCGGGGAGCCGTGTGAGCTGCACATTGGCGACCGCAATACGATCCGCGAGTTCTGCACCTTCAACATCGGCTCGCCGGGCGATGTCGGCGTCACGCGGGTGCAGGACGACAACTGGATCATGGCCTATGTGCACCTGGCGCACGACTGCCAGGTGGGAAGTCATACGATATTTGCCAACAACACCCAGCTCGCCGGCCATGTGCATGTGGGCGACTGGGTGATCCTGGGTGGATTCACCGTTGTGCACCAGTTCGTGCGCATTGGCGCGCACAGCATGACGGCCATGTGTGCCCTGCTGTTTGCCGACCTGCCGCCTTTCGTGATGTGCCAAGGCCAACCGGCCGCGGCGCGGTCGATGAACTTTGAAGGCTTGCGTCGGCGCGGCTTCTCGGAGCAGCGGCTGGCGGCGGTCAAGGCGATGCACAAGGCCTTGTATCGCGACGACCTGACACTCGAGCAGGCGCGCACGACGATCGACGCGTTGGTGGCGGCCTACCCCAACGCGCAGCAGGATGTGGCCATGATGGCCTCCTTCCTGTCGGGTGTCGCGCCGCGGCGCGGAATCGTTCGGTAGGTCCAGATGCATGCTGCGGCCGCGTCTGAAGGAGCCGGACGGTCGTTGTCGCGCAGTCCGGAGTTCGCCATGGTGGCCGGTGAGGCGTCGGGCGATCTGCTGGCCGGACTCCTGCTAGGCGGTATGCGCACCCGCTGGCCGAGGCTACAAAGTGCCGGCATTGGCGGCCCGCGCATGGCGGCCCACGGTTTCGACGCATGGTGGGCTAGCGATCGACTCGCTGTGCGCGGCTATGTCGAAGTGTTGCGTCACTACCGCGGCATCACCGCCATCCGCGACCAACTGCGAAGCCGCCTGCTGCAGAACAGGCCGGATGTGTTCATCGGCGTGGATGCGCCCGACTTCAACCTGCACCTGGAACGGGATCTCAAGCGGGCCGGCATTCCAACCGTGCATTTCGTGTGCCCATCGGTCTGGGCCTGGCGTGCCGAACGGCTGCAGAAGATTCGCGCCAGCGTCGATCACATGTTGTGCCTGTTTCCGTTTGAGCCCGAGCTGTTGCACCGCCACGGCGTGGCGGCGACGTTTGTGGGTCACCCGTTGGCTGACGTGATTCCGATGCACGCCGATCGGGATGCAGCGCGGGCCGAACTCGGCCTGCGCAGCGATGCGCCGGTGTTGGCCATCCTGCCCGGCAGCCGGCGCTCGGAGATCGAGTACCTGGCCCGCCGCTTCTTTGAGGCGGCGCTGCTGCTGCTGCGCGAGCGGCCCGATCTGCAGTGCGTGGTGCCGGCGATTCCACTCTGGCAGCGACTGATCGAGAAAATCGCCCGCGATGTTGGCGTGGCCGATCGGATTCGCATTTGCACCGGCATGTCGCACACGGTTTTGGCGGCCTGTGACGTGACGCTTATTGCCAGCGGGACGGCGACATTGGAGGCTGCCTTGTTCAAGCGGCCGATGGTAATTGCTTACAACATGCACTGGTTGTCTTGGCAGATCATGCGGCGCAAACGGCTGCAGCCCTGGGTGGGCCTGCCCAATATCCTGTGCCAGGAATTTGTGGTGCCGGAGTTGCTGCAGGAGCAGGCCAATGCCCGCGCGATGGCCGATGCCGTAGGCCAGTGGCTGGACGACCCGCAGCGCGTGACCCGGGTTCAACACCGTTTTGAGGCGCTGCACCGGCAACTACAGCGCGATACTTCCAGAATAGCCACCGATGCGATTGAAGCCCTGCTTGAAGCCTGAACAAGCCCGACTCCTCTGGGACAGCCCCGGGCTGGTGGCGGGTGTCGACGAGGCGGGACGTGGGCCGTTGGCCGGCCCGGTGATTGCCGCGGCCGTGATCCTGGACCCGCGCAACCCGATCGAAGGCCTGGCCGACTCCAAGAAGCTCAGTGCCCGTCAGCGCGAACGTCTGTTCGATCTGATCTGCGCGCGCGCCTTGTGCTGCGCCGTGGGTTCGGCGTCGGTGCAGGAGATCGACGAGGTCAACATTCTGCAGGCCACCATGCTGGCGATGCGTCGGGCGGTGCAAGGCCTGCGGCTGACACCATCCAAGGTGCTGGTCGATGGCAATCGCCTTCCGGTGCTGACGGTGCGGGCCGAAGCGATTATTGGCGGGGATGCCCTGGTGCCTGAGATTTCGGCAGCATCCATCATCGCCAAGGTGCATCGTGACCGTTGGTGTGCACAACTCGATGCCCAGTACCCCGATTACGGCTTTGCCCGCCACAAGGGTTATGGCACGGCGCAGCATCTGGAAGCGCTGCGCCGCCTGGGCGCTTGCCCTGAACACCGGCGCAGTTTCGCGCCGGTAGCGGAGGTACTGCATGTCCGCTGACGCTGTCACAACCCGCGTTGCGCATGTGCAATCGCGCGACAACAAGCTCATCCGGCTGATCAAACGCCTGGTGGCGCACAACACCGCCTATCGCAAACAGGGACAGGTCTGGCTCGAAGGGGATCATCTGTGCCGCGCCGCGCTGCAGCGGGGGCGCAAGCCAGCGTTGGCGGTATTTGCCGAGTCGTTCTGGCTGGCGTCCGCTGCAGCTTGGGCGCCAAAGCTGGCCGAGGTGGTGCTGGTTCCGGATGCCTTGTTCGACGAGTGCAGCAGCCTGGAATCGTCGGCCCGCATGGGGTTCGTGATCGATCTTCCGGCTGAGGGTGCCGCGCAGCATGGCGTTGCGTCGGTGGTGCTGGACCGGGTCCAGGATGCCGGCAATGTGGGCTCCATCTTGCGCAGTGCGGGTGCCTTCGGTTTCCGCCAAGTGCTGGCCCTCAGAGGAACGGCCGCCTTGTGGTCGCCCAAGGTCCTGCGTGCCGGGATGGGGGCGCATTTCGGGCTGCATCTGGTCGAGGGCCTGTCGGTCCTGGATGTGGTGGACTTGGGTGTGCCGCTGGTGGTCACCAGTTCGCACCAGGGTGAGCTGGTGCATGGGCAGACCTTGCCCTGGCCGTGCGCCTGGGCTTTCGGCCACGAAGGGCAGGGGGTGGAAGACGCGCTGGCGCGCCACGCGGCGACCTGGTGCCGGATCTCCCAGCCCGGCGGCGAGGAATCGCTCAATGTGGCCGCGGCCGCGGCCATCTGCCTGCACGCGAGTGCGGTTTCGCACCTGGGGTGAGCCGGCCCGCCACGCCTGGTGCGCCAAATACTCGCGCCGTACGCTGGTCTATAATGCGGGGCTTTCCAGAAAGCAACCGCCCCAAGCGTTTCGCGCGTCAAATCCCCCTTTGAAGAGCAGCAACCTGCATCAGGTCTTGCCGATGCTTGGGCGTACCCGTAACCCATTCGGAGAACCCCGTGCTTTTGTCTCTCAAGGGAACCTACCCTCTGGCCATATTGGCGCTCGCGGACGGCACGATTTACATTGGCGACTCCATCGGTGCAACCGGTGAGTGCGTTGGTGAAGTGGTATTCAATACCTCGATGACGGGGTACCAGGAAATACTCACCGATCCGAGCTACTGCCAGCAAATCGTCACGCTGACCTATCCCCATATCGGCAACTACGGTGTCAATCCGCAAGACGCCGAATCGCGCAAGGTCCAGGCCGCCGGCCTGGTCATCCGCGATCTGCCCGCGGTGGTGTCGAACTTTCGCCAGACGGGAACGTTGGAGTCCTATCTGCAGGCGGCCCATACCGTGGCCATAGCCAACATCGACACGCGCAAGCTGACGCGACAGATTCGCACCCAAGGTGCGCAAAACGGCTGCATTCTGGGCCTGACGGCTGGTGAGTCCGTGTCCGATGCCCGCATCGCGCAAGCGCTGGCGCTGGCCCGTTCGGCGCCTTCGATGGCGGGCCTGGACCTGGCCCGGGAGGTCACGGTCGACACGCCTTATGTCTGGACCCAGACCGAGTGGTCGTTGACCGGTCCCACACAGGCCGGGCCGCCCGGCTTCGGCGAGCAGACCAAGCCGCGTTACCACGTGGTTGCCTACGATTTCGGCGTCAAGCGCAACATCTTGCGCATGCTGGCCGAGCGCGGCTGCAAGGTGACTGTGGTTCCGGCGCAGACCAGTGCCGACGAGGTGCTGGCCCTGGCGCCGGACGGTGTTTTCCTGTCCAACGGCCCGGGCGACCCCCAGCCCTGCGCATACGCGATCGCCGCCGTGCGGCAGTTGCTTGACACGAACATGCCGATCTTCGGCATCTGCCTGGGCCACCAGATCATGGCGTTGGCCTCGGGAGCACGCACCTTCAAGATGAAGTTCGGGCACCACGGCGCCAACCATCCGGTCAAGGATCTGGATTCCGGTCGTGTCAGCATCACCAGCCAGAACCACGGCTTCGCGGTGGACCCGGACAGCCTGCCCCCCCATCTCGTGCCGACCCACGTCAGCCTGTTCGATGGCACCTTGCAGGGACTGCGACGCACCGACAAACCCGCCTTGTGTTTCCAGGGTCATCCGGAGGCATCTCCGGGGCCGCACGACATCGCCTATCTGTTCGAGCGCTTTACGGCGCTCATGGACCCGTCCCGCCGGAGTGAAAATGCCTAAGCGCACCGATATCAAAAGTGTTCTCATCATCGGCGCCGGCCCGATCATCATCGGCCAAGCCTGTGAATTCGATTACTCTGGCGTTCAGGCCTGTAAAGCGCTGCGCGAGGAGGGCTTTCGCGTCATCCTGATCAACAGCAACCCGGCCACGATCATGACCGACCCGGCCACCGCCGACGTCACCTACATTGAGCCCATCACCTGGCAGACGGTAGAGAAAATCATCGCCAAGGAGCGGCCCGACGCGATTTTGCCGACCATGGGTGGCCAGACTGCGCTGAACTGCGCGCTCGACCTGTGGCACAACGGCGTGCTCAACCAGTACAAGGTCGAGCTCATCGGCGCCAGCCCCGACGCGATCGAGAAGGCCGAGGACCGCCTCAAGTTCAAGCAGGCCATGACGCGCATCGGCCTGGGATCGGCGCGCTCGGATATTGCGCACAGCATGGAAGAGGCGTGGGTGGTGCAAAAGACGCTCGGCTTTCCGACCGTGATCCGGCCCAGCTTTACGCTCGGCGGCACCGGTGGAGGCATCGCCTACAACGCCGAGGAATTCGAAACCATCTGCAAGCGCGGTATGGAAGCGTCGCCGACCAGCGAACTGCTGATCGAGGAGTCGCTGCTGGGGTGGAAAGAATACGAGATGGAGGTGGTGCGCGACAAGGCGGACAACTGCATCATCGTGTGTTCGATCGAGAACCTGGACCCCATGGGCGTGCACACCGGCGACTCGATCACCGTGGCGCCGGCGCAGACACTGAGCGACCGTGAGTACCAGATCATGCGCAACGCGTCGCTGGCGGTGCTGCGCGAGATCGGCGTGGACACTGGTGGCTCCAACGTGCAGTTCGCGATCAATCCGGATGACGGCCGCATGGTGGTCATCGAGATGAACCCGCGCGTGAGTCGATCGTCGGCGCTGGCATCCAAGGCCACCGGTTTCCCGATCGCCAGGATTGCCGCCAAGCTGGCCATTGGCTACACGCTCGATGAGTTGCGCAACGAGATCACCGGCGGTGCGACGCCGGCCAGCTTCGAGCCCAGCATCGACTATGTCGTGACCAAGATCCCGCGTTTCGCGTTCGAGAAGTTCCCGACCGCCGACTCGCGCCTGACGACGCAGATGAAATCAGTCGGCGAGGTGATGGCGATCGGCCGCACCTTCCAGGAATCGTTCCAGAAGGCCTTGCGCGGGCTGGAGGTCGGTGTCGACGGTATGAACGAAAAGACCCAGGACCGCGAGGTGCTGGAAAAGGAGCTCGGCGAGCCGGGACCGGAGCGCATCTGGTACGTTGGCGACGCGTTCGCCCAGGGCATGAGCGTGGAAGAGGTCTTCGCCTTGACGAAGATCGACCGCTGGTTCCTGGTGCAGATCGAGGAGATCGTCAAGATCGAGCTCGAACTCGAGACGCGCACGCTGGACGAACTCGATGCTCCCACGTTGCGCGCCCTCAAGCGCAAGGGATTCTCGGATCGGCGTCTGGCGCGCCAGCTCAAGACCACCGATACCGCCATCCGCGAGTTGCGCCACCGACTGGGCGTGCGTCCGGTCTACAAACGTGTCGACACCTGCGCGGCAGAGTTTCCGACCAATACGGCCTACATGTATTCGACCTACGAGGACGAGTGCGAGGCGGCGCCGACCGATCGCAAGAAGATCATGGTGCTCGGCGGCGGGCCGAACCGGATCGGGCAGGGCATCGAGTTCGACTACTGCTGCGTGCACGCGGCACTGGCCCTGCGCGAGGACGGTTACGAGACCATCATGGTCAATTGCAACCCCGAGACCGTGTCGACCGACTACGACACCAGCGACCGCCTGTATTTTGAGCCGCTGACGCTCGAGGATGTGCTGGAGATCGTGGACAAGGAAAAGCCGTTGGGCGTGATCGTCCAGTATGGCGGGCAGACACCGCTCAAACTGGCGCTCGACCTGGAAGCCAACGGTGTACCCATCATCGGCACCAGCCCGGACATGATCGATGCGGCCGAAGACCGCGAGCGCTTTCAGCAGTTGCTGCACAAGCTGGGCCTGCGCCAGCCGCCCAACGCGACCGCGCGCACCGAACCGGATGCGCTGGAAAAGGCCGCCAGCCTGGGTTATCCACTGGTGGTGCGTCCCAGCTACGTGCTGGGTGGCCGAGCCATGGAGGTGGTGCATGAGCAACGCGACCTGGAGCGCTACATGCGCGAAGCGGTCAAGGTGTCGCACGATTCGCCGGTGCTGCTGGACCGCTTCCTGAACGACGCCATCGAATGCGACGTGGACGCGATATGCGATGGCGAGCGGGTGTTCATCGGCGGCGTCATGGAGCACATCGAGCAGGCTGGCGTGCACAGCGGCGACTCGGCTTGTTCCTTGCCGCCGTACTATTTGTCGGCCGCCACGGTGACCGAGCTCAAACGCCAGACCGCGGCGATGGCGCGCGCACTCAAAGTCGTGGGCTTGATGAACGTGCAGTTCGCGATCCAGCAGTTGAAAGATGCGCAGGGTGTCGAGCACGATGTCATCTTCGTGCTCGAGGTCAATCCGCGCGCGTCGCGTACCGTGCCCTTCGTCAGCAAGGCGACCGGCATTCAGCTTGCCAAGGTGGCCGCGCGCTGCATGGTCGGGCAGACACTCGATGCCCAGGGCATTGGCGCAGAAGTGACGCCGCCGTATTTCAGCGTCAAGGAAGCGGTGTTTCCGTTCGTCAAGTTCCCGGGCGTTGACACGATTCTGGGCCCCGAGATGAAGTCCACCGGCGAGGTCATGGGCAGTGCCAAGACGTTTGGTGAGGCCTTCGTGAAATCGCAGATTGCGGCGGGCACCAAGTTGCCGCGATCGGGCAAGGCCTTCATTTCGGTCAAGCAGAATGACAAGCCGCGTGCGGTGGAGATTGCCCGTGGCCTGCATGCGCTGGGCTTCGAGCTGATCGCCACCAAGGGCACGGCAGCGGCGATTGCCGCGGCCGAGCTGCCATGCCAGGTTGTGAACAAGGTGACCGAGGGTCGGCCGCATATCGTGGACATGATCAAAAACAACGAAATATCGTTGGTCGTCAACACGGTCGAGGAACGGCGCAATGCGATTGCCGATTCCGGTCAGATCCGTACCTCGGCACTGGCCGCCCGTGTGACGACGATCACCACGATCGCCGGCGCAGAGGCCACGGTTGAGGGTATGCAATACCTGGACGATCTGGGCGTTATTTCGCTGCAGGAGTTGCATCGGCAACTCGCGGCATAATTCAATCAGCCCCTCAGGGAGCACCCGGCGCCTTGCGTCAAGTGCTCCCTGAAATTTTTTTGGACGGAAAATTTCATGGTAACTATTCCCATTACCCGACGCGGTGCCGACAAGCTCAAGACCGAGTTGCACAGGCTCAAGACGGTCGATCGGCCCTGGGTCATCGGCGCTATCGCCGAAGCACGCGCGCAGGGTGACCTGAGCGAGAACGCGGAGTATGAGGCCGCCAAGGATAGGCAGGGATTCATCGAGGGTCGCATCCAGGAGGTCGAAGGCAAGCTTTCGGCCGCGCAGATCATTGATCCGACCAGCCTGGACGCCGGTGGTCGTGTGGTGTTCGGCGCCACGGTTGAGCTCGAGGATGAAGAATCAGGACAAAAGGTCAAATACCAGATCGTGGGTGAGGACGAGGCCGATCTCAAGCAAGGCCTGATCAACATCGGCAGCCCGATCGCCCGTGCGCTGATCGGCAAGGTAGTCGGGGACAGCGCCGAAGTGCTGGCGCCGGGTGGAACCCGGCACTACGAAGTTGTCGCGATCCAGTACGTCTGAGGCGCTTCACGCCTGGCCACTGTGGGTTTCGGCCTTGTGGTGGGGTAGTCTGACGACGCTGGGTTTCGGTGTTGTTCCGCTTCTGTTCATGCACCTTCCCGAAAAGGCACTGGCCGGCAACATGGCGGCACGACTGTTCAGTGTCCAGGTGATGGTGTCGACGCTACTGGGAGTGGCGCTGCTGGCCGCTTCGGCGGTGGGGGCTGGTCGCCTTTATGGCATGCGGTCGGTAGTGCGATGTGGCTGGTGCAATGGCTATGCGCGGCCATCACATTCTGGTGCATGGCCCGGCCGCAACCATCGAATCAGGTTTGACTGCGCTTCTTGACGCTGATTTGCTTGACCTTCTTGGCCCGCCTGACCTGACCGCCGGCGGTCAGGCGCTGGTTGCCGAGAACGCGCAAGGTCTTGACTTCGGGGCGCTGGCCACCGCGTTTGCTGTACTTGACGACCTTGACTTCACGAGGGCCGGCGCCGCGATTTTCGTCGACCGCCTTCTCGCGCTCGGCCACGGGGCGCCACAGCACCAGCAATTTGCCGATGTGCTGGATCGGCGCGGCGCTGAGTTCGTCGGTGATGGCCTGGAACAGCGCCTCGCGGGCGCTGCGGTCGTCGGAGAAGACACGGACCTTGATCAGTCCGTGGGCATCCAGGGCGGCTTCGGTTTCCTTTTTGACGGCGGGGGTCCAACCGTCGTTGCCGATCATCACGACCGGGTCCAGGTGATGGGCATTGGCGCGATGATCCTTGCGCTGCGCGGGCGTGAGCTGAATTTGGGGCATGGCGCTATTATCGGCCGAACCACAGGGTCTGCGGGACTGCCCCCAGCGCACATGCGCCCGTGATCGAGAAATTATGGAAGCAGTCATGAATACGAAGACCGAGACCGGGACCGGGACCAAGACAAAGCCCAAGAGCAAGAAGAAGCTCAACAAGGCGTGGTTGCACGACCACATCAACGACCCCTACGTCAAGATGGCGCAGCGTGACGGGTATCGGGCGCGCGCCGCGTACAAGCTCAAGGAGATCGACGAGTCGCTGCAACTGATACGGCCAGGTCAACTGGTGGTGGACCTGGGCAGCGCGCCGGGTGCCTGGAGCCAGTACGCGCGCAATCGGTTGTCACCCAAGACGGCTACTGGCGGTGGAGCGGCGGTCGGCGAACTCAATGGCACCATCCTCGCGCTGGATATCCTGCCGATGGAGCCGATCGAGGGCGTCACATTTCTGCAAGGCGATTTCCGCGAGCCCGAGATGCTGGCCCGGGTGGCCGCGGCGATGGGCGGGCGCCAAGCTGACATCGTTGTGTCCGACATGGCGCCCAATCTTTCAGGTATTGCCACGGCCGATGCGGCGCGAATTGCCCATCTGGTCGAACTGGCGGTCGAGTTCAGCCTGCACCACATGAAGCCGCAGGGCGCGCTGGTGGTCAAGGCATTTCACGGAGGCGGCTACAGCCAGTTGGTCAAGCTGTTCAAGGAGTCTTTTCTGGTGGTAAAGCCGATCAAACCCAAGGCGTCGCGCGACAAATCTTCGGAAACTTATTTAGTCGGCGTGGGTCTCAAACCGGTGGCGCAGGCCTGACATCCGGCGGCCTTGCCGCCAGGATTGACCGCAATACCGTTCTGATACTGTGGTTGTACCGTCGCAAATGCGGGGCAGGGCATCTTGAAAAGCCTAAAATGGCCCGCAACTACCCTTTGGGTTTATTGTCGCCCCAGGATTGGAGCCTCGTTTGAATAATCAGTGGTTTTCTAAAGTTGCCGTCTGGCTGGTCATCGCCATGGTGTTGTTTACTGTGTTCAAGCAGTTCGACACGCGGAGCGCGGCCAGCTCCGGCTATATGGGGTATTCGGATTTCCTGGAGGAAGTGCGGGCCAAGCGCGTCAAGAGCGCATTGATCCAGGAGGGCCAGGGCGGCACCGAAATCATTGCCATCACAACCGACGATCGCAAGGTCCGCTCCACCGCCACCTACCTCGATCGCGGCCTGATCGGCGACCTGATCAACAACGACGTCAAGTTCGACGTCAAGCCACGCGAAGAAGGCTCCTTGCTGATGACCCTGCTCGTGAGCTGGGGTCCTATGCTGCTGTTGATCGGTGTCTGGGTGTATTTCATGCGCCAGATGCAGGGCGGTGGCAAAGGCGGCGCATTCAGTTTTGGCAAGAGCAAGGCGCGCATGCTCGACGAGAGCACGAATCAGGTCACCTTTGCCGATGTCGCGGGTTGCGACGAGGCCAAGGAAGAAGTAAAGGAAGTGGTCGACTTCCTGAAAGACCCGCAGCGCTTCCAGAAGCTGGGCGGACGTATCCCGCGCGGCCTGTTGCTGGTGGGCCCTCCTGGAACCGGCAAGACCTTGCTGGCCAAGGGTATTGCCGGCGAAGCCAAGGTTCCGTTTTACTCGATATCCGGTTCGGATTTCGTTGAGATGTTTGTCGGTGTCGGTGCCGCACGCGTGCGCGACATGTTTGACAACGCCAAGAAAAACGCCCCCTGCATCATCTTCATTGACGAGATCGATGCGGTCGGTCGTCAGCGCGGTGCCGGCCTGGGTGGCGGCAACGACGAACGCGAACAGACCCTGAACCAGATGCTGGTTGAGATGGACGGTTTCGAGACCAACGTCGGTGTCATCGTCGTGGCTGCGACCAACCGGCCCGACATCCTGGATGCCGCCTTGTTGCGCCCGGGACGTTTCGACCGGCAGGTCTATGTGACGCTGCCCGATATTCGCGGTCGCGAGCAGATCCTGAACGTGCACATGCGCAAGGTTCCGTTGGGACAAGACGTTAGCTCCAACATCATTGCGCGCGGCACGCCGGGCATGTCGGGTGCCGATCTGGCCAACCTGTGCAACGAGGCTGCGCTGATGGCTGCGCGCCGCGCCGCCCGTGTGGTCGAGATGCAGGACTTCGAAAAAGCCAAGGACAAGATCCTGATGGGGCCGGAGCGCAAGAGCATGGTGATGCCGGAGAGCGAACGCATCAACACGGCCTACCATGAGTCCGGCCACGCGTTGATCGGGCGCATGCTCCCCAAATGTGATCCGGTGCACAAGGTCACCATCATCCCGCGCGGTCGCGCACTCGGCGTCACGATGAGCCTGCCAGCCGAAGACCGCTACAGCTACGACAGCGAATTCATGCTCAATCAGATCAGCATGTTGTTTGGTGGCCGAATCGCCGAAGAGGTGTTCATGCACCAGATGACTACCGGTGCCAGCAACGACTTCGAACGTGCCACCCATATCGCGCGTGACATGGTCACGCGTTACGGCATGACCGATGCGCTGGGGCCGATGGTATATGCCGATAACGAAGGCGAAGTGTTCCTGGGCCGTTCGGTGACCAAGACCACCAATATGAGCGAGCAGACCATGCAGAAGGTCGATGCCGAGGTGCGGCGCATCATCGATCAGCAGTATGCGCAGGCGCGCAAGTTGATCGAGGACAACCAGGACAAGATGCACACCATGGCCAAGGCCTTGCTGGAGTACGAGACCCTCGATTCCGATCAGCTCGACGACATCATGGCGGGTACCCCGCCACGTCCGCCGAAGGACTGGACACCGCGCACGCCTGCCGCTGGCGGCGGCGGAGGTTCCGGCGGGACGCCCGCGGTGTCGGCCGACCCGGAACCGACTGCGGCCTGACCGGCACGCAGTGCTTGGTTGAATCTGAAAATGGGGCTTAGGCCCCATTTTTTACGTAAACCCCATGATCTGGCAGACCACACGTTTTGCACTCGAGCTGACGCGCCCCCAGGTGATGGGCATCGTCAACGTCACGCCCGACTCCTTTTCAGACGGCGGCCAGCATGACAGCGCCGCTGCTGCATTGCGCCACTGCGAGCAGTTGCTGGCCGACGGGGCGCAAATCCTCGATATCGGTGGCGAGTCGAGTCGACCGGGTGCCTTGCCATTGCCACTGGACGAGGAACTGGCGCGCATCATCCCCGTCGTGAAGGAGGCAGTGACCATGGGCGTGCCGGTGTCGGTGGACACCTACAAGCCCGAGGTGATGCAGGCCGTACTCGACCTGGGTGCGGACATCATCAACGATATCTGGGCGATGCGCCAGCCAGGGGCCGCCGCCATGGTGGCGCGTTACCCGGGCTGCGGCGTGTGCCTGATGCACATGCACCGCGAGCCGCAGACCATGCAGGCCCTACCCATGCAAGGCGATGTGGTGGCCCAGGTCCTGGCATTCCTGCGTACGGCCGGCTCCACGCTTGAGGCGTTGGGGGTGAAGCCGGCGCAGATCGTGATCGATCCGGGCATCGGCTTTGGCAAGACGGTGGATCAGAATTTCAGCCTGCTGGCCCGCCAGCGTGAATTGCTGGCCGCCGGTTACCCCTTGCTGGCAGGTTGGTCCCGCAAGTCCTCGCTGGCCACGGCCACCAGCCACTCGCTGGCTGCGCTCGCGACGCTGGATGTGCATGCGCGCATGGTGCCCAGTGTGGTCGCGGCCATGCTGGCAGTGGAGCGGGGCGCGCGCATTGTGCGTGTGCACGATGTGCGCGAGACGGTGCAAGCGTTGGCCGTGCTGCAGGCTATTGGATAGGCGTCACAAACCGCCAGAGTAGGAAAAAGGGAGAAAAAGACGATGACACGACAATATTTCGGCACCGACGGTATTCGCGGCACGGTGGGCACGCCGCCCATCACACCCGATTTCGTATTGCGACTGGCGCATGCCGTGGGCCGGGTGCTCAAGCGCTCCGAAGAGCGACCAACCGTTCTGATCGGCAAGGACACCCGCATATCGGGCTACATGCTCGAGAGTGCTCTGGAGAGCGGCTTCAACTCGGCAGGCGTCGACGTGGTGCTGCTCGGCCCGCTGCCGACGCCCGGCGTAGCCTATCTCACGCGTGCACAGCGCGCCTCACTGGGTGTGGTGATCAGCGCCAGCCACAACCCCTTCCCCGACAACGGCTTCAAGTTCTTCAGCGGCCAGGGGGCGAAGTTGCCCGATGTCTGGGAGGAGGCGGTGGAGGCGACGCTCAAGGAGGATCCGGTTTGGGTCGATTCGGCGTCGTTGGGCAGGACCCGGCGGCTGGAAGATGCGGCTGGTCGATACGTCGAGTTCTGCAAAAGCACGTACTCGTCCGAGTTGACACTGCGTGGCCTGAAGATCGTGGTGGACGGCGCGCACGGCGCGGCCTACCAGATCGCGCCCATGGTGTTTCATGAACTGGGCGCCGAGGTGGTGGCGATTGGCTGCGCGCCCGACGGACTCAACATCAACCACGACGTGGGTGCGACGCATCCGCAGGCGCTGGTGGACGCGGTCCGAAAGCACAAGGCCGACTTCGGTGTGGCGCTGGACGGCGACGCCGACCGGCTGCAGCTGGTCGATGCGCAGGGGCGTTTGTTCAATGGCGACGAGTTGCTGTATCTGCTGGCCGACGACCGCCTCGGACGCGATGAGCATGTACCGGGCGTCGTGGGTACGTTGATGACGAACATGGCGGTCGAGGTCGCGCTCAAGGCGCGTGGTGTGCAGTTCGTGCGTGCCAAGGTCGGTGACCGGTATGTGCTCGAAGAGCTGGAAAAGAACCGCTGGATCCTGGGCGGCGAAGGTTCCGGTCACCTGCTGGCGCTGGACAAGCACACCACCGGCGATGGCCTGATCTCGGCCCTGCAGGTGTTGCAGGCCTGCGTGCGCAATGGCCGCACCCCGGCGCAGCTGCTGGCCGATCTGCAGCTGTTCCCGCAGGTGCTGATCAATGTACGCATGCAGCCGGGTCAGGACTGGAAGTCCAATACCCGGTTGACGCAGGAGACGCAGGCCGTGACCGCCGAGCTGGGCGACACCGGGCGCGTGTTGATCCGCGCCAGTGGCACCGAACCGCTGCTGCGGGTCATGGTCGAGGCACGGGATGCCGCCCAGGCCCAGGCCTGCGCGGAGCGTCTGGCGCTGGCGGTGTCCACATGACGAATGGATTGTCCATTGCGCCGAATCACAAGGTGCAAATCGTGCGGGCCGACTACGGCAATGCCGACCATGCGCGTGCCCTGGTTGACATGCTGGACGCCTATGCGCGTGACCCTGCCGGTGGCGGCCATGCCCTGAGTGAATTTGCGCGCACCCATCTGGTGACGGAATTGGCGGCACGCCCGCAGGCTTTCAGCGTGCTGGCGTTTGATGGAGCACAAGTCGTGGGCCTGGTGAACTGCATCGAGGGTTTCTCCACTTTTGCCTGCAAGCCGCTGGTGAATGTGCATGACGTTGCGGTCGCGGCCAGCTATCGGGGCCAGCGTATCGGCGAACGCATGCTGGCACTGGCCGAGGATATCGCGCGTGCGCGCGGTGCCTGCAAGATGACACTCGAGGTGTTGACTGGCAATGTGGGGGCCAATCGGCTGTATGAACGTATCGGCTTTGCGTCCTACCAGCTCGACCCTGCTTTTGGCAGCGCGACCTTTCTGCAGAAGTGGCTCAGTTGAGCCGCTGATTCCTGGCCGCTGCACGCCGGGCATGGTCTTCTGACCGGCTGCGGCGCCGGGCAGTCTGCGCCGGGCAGTCTGCGCCGGCCGGCTCGTTGTCTGGTCCCGTGCGCTTAGACGACCGGCGCGATACGCGCACCGGTCAACTGTTCCTGGGCCGTCACCAGTGCCGGAACGAATTTCGCGCCATGGCCCAGCGCTGACGCGATGGCCAGACTCTGGTGCACGGCCTGACCGACTGGCGCCGGAACCACCACCATTTCTGCCAGATGCCCGTAGTAGCGAACATCCTTGCGCGCATTGTCGAGTTCGAACGTCAAGCCGGTGAAGTCACCGTCCAGCGTCTTGGCCATGGCCTGGAACAGGCCTGAGTTGACGCCGCCCGCCGAGATCACTTTGACCAGCTGGCGCAGATCCGCGCCGGCCTTGGCGCCGACCGCGAATGCCTCGGCCGTGGCCGTGCAAATGGCCTGGGCCACGAAGTTGTTCAACAGCTTGATCGTGTGGCCGGTGCTCGGTCCACCAACGTGAAAGATGTTTTCGCAATAGGCCTTGAAAATCGGCTCGATGCGCGCAAACACCTCCGGCGTTGCGCCCACCATGGTGTTGAGCTTGCCCAGCTCTGCTTCCGGCGCGGAGCGCGCCAGCGGCGCATCTACCAGTGTGACGCCACGTGATGCGCATAGATCGCCCAGGCGCAAGGTCGACTCAGGTTCGCTGGTGGATGTGTCGATGACCACCATGCCGGACTTGGCATGTGCCAGAAGACCGTCATCACCGAGCAGACATTGCTCGACCTGGGGTGTGCCGGTCACGCACAGGATGACGGCGTCGCATTGACCCAGCGCCTTTGGACCGGCGGCCTCGACCGCCCCTGCTGCGAGCAGGTCGGCAACCCGCTCGCGGTTGTGGTGCACCGTCAGAGACACTGCAAACCCCTTGGCCAGCAGGTTCTTGGCGATGCCATGGCCCATGAGCCCGGAGGCACCGATGAATCCGATATGTTTCATGTCTGATTTCCCGATTAAATTGACGATGCCGTTCTGTTGTAGTTGCATTTTGCACTGGTTTGTGGGAGGAGCGGCCAGGTCCCGGAGCCGCGGTGATCGCAGGAGCGGGCATCGCCCCGGTGGCAGGCTCGATAATCCACCGGGCTGGCGATTTGGGGACACGACGGGGGCCGGCGAAACTTGCGAAGGAGCGTCGCGTGGGAATGCAAGCAATCAAGATGATGTCGTCGATGGCAACGCGCGATGTTCTGTCGGAGTTGGTGGCGCGCCATGCACAGACAAGTGGGCAGGCCGTGGCGTTAGAGAGCGTTGGTGGCGTGGATGTTGCTCGGCGTGTCCTGACGGGCGAGGTGGTCGACGTGGTGGTGTTGGCCCGTTCGGCCATCGACAAGTTGGTCGGCGATGGCAAGCTGCAGGCCGACAGTCGCGTGGAGCTCGCGCGATCCGGCATCGGTATCGCCGTGCGCACAGGCGCGACACGCCCTGACATCGGTTCCGGCGAGGCCGTCAAGGCAGCGGTGCTGACGGCCCGTACCGTGGGCTATTCGACCGGCCCCAGCGGCAACTATCTGGTCGGGCTTTTCGAGCACTGGGGCATTGCGGCGCAGGTCGCGCCGCGCATCGTGCTGGCGCCGCCTGGTGTGCCGGTGGCCAGCCTGGTGGCCGGCGGGGAGGTGGAGCTGGGGTTTCAGCAGTTGAGTGAACTGATGCATGTACCCGGCATCGACGTGCTGGGTGCGCTGCCCGATGAGATTCAAAGCATCACGGTATTTTGTGGCGCCGTGTCCACCGCAAGCGTCCAGTCGGCGCAGGCGCTGGCCTTGTTGCGCTTCCTGGCCAGCCCTGCTGCGGATGCGATCAAACAAGCCCATGGGATGGAGCCCGCGTGACGCAGCAGCATTGCAGATCGCCCGTTGACCGGCGCCCCATGTCCGAGGTGTCGCCGTGACGTCTTCCTGCCTGAACGAAGCCGACGCCTTGGCGGTGGCCGCAGTGCGGGTGATCGAAACATCCGACCGGGCCGGCGCCCATTGGACAGACGTCGACCGCGCCTGGGCCAGTCAGGCGGCGGCAGCAGCGGTTGGCGAACTGGCGGTCCCGGACGTGTTCGTCGCCGAGCGCGCGCGACTGGCGCTCGAGCGTCTGCACGAGAAATTCCCGGCGCTGCAACAGGGCTTGCACGCGCTGGTCTGGCGACCCTGGGTCTGCACCATCGTGTTGATGCTCGCTTTCGTGACCGGCTTGCTGGCCGACCGCATCGGCGACACGCGGCACATCAATGTGCTGGCCCCACCAGTGTTGTTGTTGTTGGTGTGGAACCTGCTGGTCTATCTGATGCTCGCCGCCAGCGTCGTGCTTAGGCTGGGGCAGTGGCAGATACCGGACCTGCTGCGTGGCGCCATGACATCTCTCGGGGCGGGTTGGCGGCGGCGCAGTGCCCGCCGTGGGCTGGGGCCGGTCGGCCCGTGGTTGACCGCGCTGTCCACCGAATGGGCGGGCATTGCTGCGCCGCTTTATCGGGCGCGTGCAACGCGCCTCTTGCATTTGGCAGCGGCCCTGTTCGCGCTGGGTCTGATCGCCGGCCTATATCTGCGCGGATTGGCCCTGGAATACCGCACGACATGGGAGAGCACCTTTCTGGATCCGGCCATGGTGCAGGCCTTGTTGTCGGTGGCGCTGGCGCCGGGGGCTTGGCTGGGGCAGTTGCCTCTGCCGGATCTGGCACGGGTCACGGCGATCCGTTCGCCGGGGTCCGAAATCGCTGCGTCATGGCTGCACCTGATGGCGCTGACGCTGCTGGCCCTGGTGGTCGTGCCGCGGTTGCTGCTTGCAGCTGCAGGCCTGTGGCGGGAAAAACGCCGTGTGCGTGAGCTGCCATTGTCGTTGGAGCATGCGTATTTCCGCCGCCTGCTCCGCGGCTTTCATGTGGCACCCGATAACGCCGTGGTCCTGCCCTACGCCTATACGCCGGGAGAGCGCGCTGTGGCGGGTCTGGAGGTGCTGCTGAGCCGCCTGCTCGGCGGCGCGGTGGCGGTCCATCATGTTGCGCCGGCGGCCTATGGCGACGATGAAGCCGTGGACGCAGCCGCATGGGCGTCGCAGCCCGGAACACGGGTGTTGCTGTTCAACCTGGCCGCCACGCCGGAGCGCGAGGCCCACGGAGCCTTCGCCGCCGCAGTGATCGCATCCAGCGGCGGTACCGATCCACTGCTGGTGGTGGTTGACGAAACCAGTTTTGCCGCCCACTTGGGGGAGGACCCGCAACGCATGCAACAGCGGCGCTCGGCCTGGCGAGACCTGCTTGGCACGGTGCGCGTGACGCCGGCATTCGTCAATCTGGCCGACCCCGACCCGGCGACAGCAGACGCCTTGCTGGACGCGGCCCTTTTTCGACCGGACCTTTCGAATGGATGACACCTGCATTTCCCTGTCGCTGATCTCGCACACCAATGCGGGCAAGACCACGTTGGCGCGCACCTTGCTGGCCCAGTCGGTGGGCGAGGTGCGTGATGCCGCGCATGTGACGCTGGAGGCCACCGCCTATCCGCTGATCGACACACCACAAGGCGACAAGCTGTTGTTGTGGGACACGCCCGGTTTCGGCGACAGCGCACGATTGGTAAAACGCTTGCGCCAGCAGGGCAATCCCATTGGCTGGTTCATGACCCAGGTATGGGACCGGTTTCGCGACCAGACCTTCTGGCTCAACCAGTCGGCCGTGCGCAATACGCGTGAACAGGCGGACGTGGTGCTGTACCTGGTCAACGCCGCCGAGGAACCGCAGGACGCGGGTTATCTGACGCCGGAGTTGTCGGTGCTGGAATGGATCGGCAAACCCGTGATCGTGTTGCTCAACCAGACCGGACCGCGCCGGCCGCACGAGCAGGAGGCGCAGGCCGAGAATCGCTGGCGCGAGACCTTGCGCCGCTGGCCGCAGGTGCATGCGGTGCTGACACTGGACGCATTCGCACGCTGCTGGGTGCAGGAATTCGGGTTATTCGACAGCGTCGGTGCGGTGTTGGCAGCGCAGCAGCGGCCGGCCTTTGCGCGGCTGAGCCAGGCCTGGCAGGCCCGGCGCATGGCGCAGTTTGATCAGTCAATGCAGACCCTGGCCGCGCCTTTGGCGCGCGCAGCCGTCGACAGCGAGCCTTTGCCTGTCAGTAGCTTGCGCGAAAAGGCCTTGCGCCTGGCCGGACTGGGCGGCGACAAGGGCGCTGGCGTGCAGGCTCGTGCCATGACGGCGATGGCCGGGCGCCTGCAGCAAGGCCTGCAGGAGAGCATGCAGCAACTCATCGCCATCCATGGCCTGGAGGGCAAGGCGGCGGCCGAAGTCATTGAGCAAGTCGAGCGCGACGTGCGGGTCGATGCGCCGCTGGACGAAGGCAAGGCGGCGCTGATGGGCGGCGCCGTGTCAGGTGCCTTGACCGGTGTGGCGGCCGACCTGGCTACTGGCGGTTTGTCGCTGGGTGCCGGCATGTTGACCGGCGCGGTGCTGGGCGCGTTTGGCGGCGCGGGCATTGCCCGCGGATTCAATACCTTGCGGCACAAATCGCAGACATTGATCCGTTGGGATGGGGCGTTCCTGCAGCAGCAGGTGCACGCAGCCCTGCTGCGTTACCTCGCGGTGGCGCACTACGGGCGCGGCCGCGGCGAATGGCAGCAGCGCAGCTACCCGGCTTTCTGGAACGACCTGGTCGTACGCCAGGTGGCGGACCATGCAGATGCGCTGGAGCAGGTGTGGAAACTGCGCGACGATGCGGCCGACGGCCATGCCGTCGCACAGTCGCTGACCGATGTCATGCGCGATATGGCCCGGGCGGCGCTCGATGAACTGTACCCCGGCGCCTTGCATGGCCACCAGGGTCAAGCGGACGAGCGGTCGGTGCGTCCGCACGCCGCCTGATAGCTCCGCCCGGTCAGGACTCGACCAGCGTCAGCGAGCAGGGCATCTTTTGCCAGGCGGTCACTTCCTCGCGCAACAGATGCGCTGACTGCGGATAGGCATCGGCCCATCCCTCCCGGGTGGACAACACGAAACTGCGCGGCTGGCGCGGATCGGGCGCCAGAGTGATGCCGGCAATGTCCGGTTCACGGCGTGCGTGGCACAGACTGATGGCCAGGCGCAATGACAGCAGTTGCTGCACCAGCACCACATCCTTGAAGTCGGCCTCGAGTTTGCGCAGCTTGCCCCGGTGTCCGAGCACCAGCAGGCTCAGTCGGTGCAATTCCGTCAGCGCAAAGCCGGTTGCGTCGGCATTGTCCAGAATGTAGGCGCCGTGCTTGTGGTAGTCGGTGTGCGAAATATGGGCGCCGATCTCATGCAGCTGGGCCGCCCAGCGCAACTTGCGGGTATTGCGCTCGCGCTCGTCGGTCGACAGTCCCGGTTGATGTTGCGCCAACTGGGCGAACAGCGTGGTTGCCACCTTCTCGACGCGGGCCGACTGGGCCTTGTCGACGTCGAACTTGCTCATGAGACGTGCCACCGATGCGGTGCGCACGTCGAAGTGCCGGCCGGCATCGCCCACCAGCTCGCTGAGCAGACCATGGCGCAGGCCGCCATCGGCGGTGTACATGCGGTCGATGCGCAGCAGATCGAAGATGGCGCGCAGGATGCTGACGCCGCCGGCAATGATGATTCGCCGGTCTTCTTTCATGCCGGGCAGGCGCAACCGGTCAGCGCTCTGGGCGTCGAGCAGCTTACCCATCACCCAGTCGAGATGGGCCTGGGTCAGCACACCGGGCGGCGCGCCCGAGGCGACCAGCACATCACCAACTGCCCCGATGGTGCCGGCCGATCCGTAGGCAACATCCCATTTGTCGGGGCCATAGACGTCGAGCGCTTCGTCAAGCACCGCCTTGGCGGCGATCTCGGCAACCTGGAACGCGCGCTTGGAAAACTGGCCTGCGGGAAAGTAGCGCGTCGACCATGCGATGCTGCCGACCCGGTAGGACTCCATGCCCAGCGGTTCGGCGCCCTTGCCGACGATCAATTCGGTCGAGCGCCCGCCGATGTCGACCACCAAGCGGCGCTCGGTTGATTGCGGCAACAGCTTGGCCACACCCTGGTAGATCAGGCGAGCCTCTTCGCGACCCGAAATCACGTCGATCGGAAATCCGAGTACTTCGTTGGCGCGCTCCAGAAAAGCATCCCGGTTGCGTGCCTCGCGCAATGTCTGGGTCGCGACGGCGCGCACCTGGCCGCGCTCGAAGCCCGATAGACGCTCGCCGAAGCGGGCCAGGCAGTCCCAGCCGCGCTGCATGGCCTGAGGGCTGAGATTGCGTTCGCCGTCCATGCCGGCGCCTTGGCGAATGCTTTCCTTCAGGTATTCGGTGCGTTCGAACTGACCGTGGTCCAGTCGCACGATTTCGAGCCGAAAACTGTTGGAGCCGAGGTCGACCGCCGCAAGGCGTGTTCCGTTTTGCATGAGTCAGAGGCGGGATGTGCGCTCAGGATACCATCCACGCGCACAGCGCATGGCCGGTTCGAACGCCAGTGACTTGGTTATCACTGCGGCCCCGATATGGCTGCGGCATCGGGCGGAGTGCGGGCCCGTCGGGCGCAGGCATGGCGACGACCCATTTAGTCGTATCGCCATCGCCGCGTCTGCCGTGACCCACCGAATGTCTCAGAGGCTGGCGATTTCGGAGTGCCGGTTCCAGGCGTCCTCCAAGGATGTGGGCTGGCGGCTCTGAATGGAATTCGCGTCGTGCCCAGCCTGCCGAAAACGGTCGATTTCGGTTTTCAGATCCTGCACCAGTGGGTCGTCCACGCCATAGCGGTCGACCAGATCCTGATAGCCGGTCATCAGTTGGGTGCGTTGTTTGTTCACGTTTTCCCCTATCTTCAGAACGGAAAATTCTAGGTCAACGCTGATTCTAGCGACTGACGATCGGCGCAGCCACGTTTTGCCCGCAAGCCCCAGGACGCTGCGCCAGGGGCAGCGATCGCGGCTGCGGCCGCTCGAGAAATGTGGCCAGTGTCACAAGCTCGTCACATTGTCTTCTTACAGTTGGGCCGTGCAGAAGACCAACCTGACCTTGCAACCCCGCTTTTACAGAGGACCAATCATGACATTGAGCTTCAAGACAACCATCGCCGGCGCAACCACCATCGCGGCCGCTACCTTCCTGTCCGCAGCCGGAGCCCAGAGCATCACCGGCGCCGGCGCCAGCTTCCCGGCGCCCGTGTATTCGAAGTGGGCCGCCCAGTACCACAAGGCCACCGGCGTCAAGGTGAACTACCAGTCGATCGGATCGGGCGCTGGCATCAAGCAGATCGATGCCAAGACCGTCGATTTCGGCGCATCGGACATGCCGCAAACCGACGAGGTGCTCAAGGCCAAGGGCCAGTTCCAGTTCCCGACTGTGATTGGCGGAACTGTGCCGGTGGTCAACATCAAGGGCATCGCACCGGGTCAGTTGAAGCTCGACGGCACGGTACTGGGCGACATCTACCTGGGCAAGATCACCAAGTGGAACGATGCGGCCATCGTGGCGCTGAACCCGGGCCTGCCGCTACCGGACGCTGCCATCGCGCCGGTGCGACGCGCCGACGGTTCGGGCACGACCTTCAACTTCACCAACTACCTGAGCCGTGTCCACCCCGAGTGGAAGGCCAAGGTGGGCGAGGGCACGGCTGTGAACTGGCCGGTGGGTGCGGGTGGCAAGGGCAATGAAGGCGTTGCCGCTTTCGTTGGCCGGCTGCCGAACTCCATCGGCTATGTGGAATATGCCTACGTCAAGCAGAACAAGATGACCTACACGCAGTTGAAAAACCGCGACGGCGTCTTCGTGTCACCCAGCGATGTGACGTTCAAGGCTGCTGCTGCCGGCGCCGACTGGAATAAGTCGTTCTATCAGCTGATCACCGACCAGCCCGGCAAGGATGCCTGGCCGATCTCCACCGCGACCTTCATCCTGATGCACCTCAAGCAGGAGAACCCGGCCAACGCGACCGAGGCCTTCAAGTTCTTCAATTGGGCCTACAAGGATGGGGACAAGACGGCTGCCGATCTGGACTACATCCCGATGCCGGACTCAGTGGTGGCCGCGATCCAGAAGACCTGGAGCCAGGTGACCGACGCGGCTGGCAAGCCGGTGGCCCTGAAGTAAATACCCATCGGTACTGACGCCATCGGTTTCCCGGGAGCAGGCCCTTGTCCACTACACTTTCCCCGGCGCCCGCGCCGATTCTCCCGGCGGCAAGCAGGCCGCCACGTGTCATGACAAGTCCTCCCCCGATGAAAAATGCCCGTTCCGGACCGATGGCGGATCGCATCTTTGGCTGGCTGGCCAAAGGTGCGGCCATCTTCACGCTGGCCACGCTGGCGGCCATTCTGGTCTCGTTGACCATCAGCGCCTGGCCGGCCATCGACAAGTACGGCCTGGGTTTCCTGACCAGCACCACCTGGGATCCGGTGGCGGAGGAGTTCGGCGGTCTGGTGATGATCTACGGCACGCTGATGACGTCGTTCATCGCCTTGCTGATTGCGGTGCCGGTGAGTTTCGGCATTGCCCTGTTCCTGACTGAACTGTCTCCGGCCTGGCTCAAGCGGCCGCTGGGCACCGCCATCGAGTTGCTGGCTGCCATTCCGTCCATCGTCTATGGCATGTGGGGCCTGCTGGTGTTCAGCCCCATTCTGTCCACCTATGTGCAGCAGCCGCTGCAAGCCTTCTTCGGCGATGTCCCCGTGCTGGGCGCATTGTTCTCCGGTCCGCCGGTCGGTATCGGTATCCTCTCGGCCGGCATCATCCTGGCCATCATGATCATTCCGTTCATCGCCGCCGTCATGCGCGATGTGTTCGAGGTCACGCCGACCCTGCTCAAGGAGTCTGCCTACGGACTGGGTGCCACCACCTGGGAGGTCGTCTCCAAGGTGGTGCTGCCCTATACCAAGGCCGGGGTCATCGGCGGCATCATGCTCGGCCTGGGCCGCGCGATTGGTGAAACCATGGCCGTCACCTTCGTGATCGGCAACTTCAACCAGCTCGATTCGCTCAGCTTGTTCCAGGCGGCCAACAGCATCACGTCCGCCCTGGCCAACGAATTTGCCGAGGCCGGCCCGGGCTTGCACCAGGCGGCCCTGATGTACCTGGGGCTGGTGCTGTTCTTCATCACCTTTGTCGTGCTCACGCTGTCCAAACTGCTGCTGTCCCAACTCAAGAAGAACGAGGGGGCACGGACATGAGCCGCTGGGCCGCTCCCAAGGCGAATTCCGCAGTGCGCAGCACGGAGGGTAGTCCAGTGAGCCGCTGGGCCGCTCCCAAGGCGAATTCCGCAGTGCGCAGCACGGAGGGTAGTCCAGTGAGCCGCTGGGCCGCTCCCAAGGCGAATTCCGCAGTGCGCAGCACGGAGGAGAATTAGTATGACGACCGGTGAACGCCTGCTGCGCCAAGTGGCGCTGGAAGAAACGCGCCGGTCGCGTTATGCGCAGCGCAAGCTGGTCAACCATATCGCGCTGACCTTGTCTCTGCTGGCCATGGCCTTTGGCCTGTTCTGGCTGTTCTGGATTCTGCTGGAGACGGTGCGGCTGGGTGTGGGCGGCCTGACCATGGCCACATTGACTGAGATGACACCGCCGCCGAACGACGCTGGCGGCCTGGCCAATGCCATGTACGGTTCTTTCCTGATGGTGATGCTGGCCACCTTTGTCGGCACGCCGATCGGGATTCTGGCCGGCATCTATTTGGCCGAATTCGAGAGCAAGGGCTGGTTGGCCAATACCACGCGCTTTGTCAATGACATTCTGCTGTCGGCGCCGTCTATCGTGATCGGCTTGTTCGTTTATGCGGTGATCGTTGCGCGGTTCCGCACCTTCTCGGGCTGGGCCGGCGCCATTGCATTGGCGCTGATCGTGATCCCGGTCGTGATCCGCACGACCGAGAACATGTTGCAGCTGATTCCTTCCGGCCTGCGCGAAGCGGCTTATGCGCTGGGCGCGCCGAAGTGGAAGGTCATTCTGAGCATCACGCTCAAGGCGGCACGTGCTGGCGTGGTCACCGGCGTCATGCTGGCGGTGGCACGGATTGCCGGCGAAACTGCGCCGCTGTTGTTCACCGCTTTGAACAACCAGTTCTGGACTTCCAGCCTGAGCGAGCCAATGGCCAGCCTGCCGGTCACGATCTTCAAGTTCGCGATGAGCCCTTATGAAAACTGGCAGAAGCTGGCCTGGGCTGGTGTGTTCCTGATCACGCTGGCGGTGCTGGGTCTGAATATCGCGGCACGCATTTTCACCCGGGCGAAGTAGGCGCAGCGACAACCCTGCGATCGCGCCATCTGCACACAGAATAGAGTCACACACCATGTATATCGAAACCCCTGTCCAGGAAACATCGAAGATATCCGTCCGCGACCTGAACTTCTACTACGGCAAGTTCCAGGCGCTCAAGGGCATCAACCTGGAGATTCCCGAGAACAAGGTGACGGCCTTCATCGGCCCGTCTGGCTGCGGCAAGTCCACCTTGCTGCGGGTGTTCAACCGCATGTACGAGTTGTACCCTGAGCAACGTGCGGAAGGCCAGATCATCCTGGATGGCGAGAACTTGCTGACCTCGAAAAAGGACGTCGCGTTGATCCGCGCCAAGATCGGCATGGTGTTTCAGAAGCCCACACCGTTCCCGATGTCGATCTACGACAACATTGCGTTCGGTGTACGGTTGTTTGAAAATCTCAACGCCAGCGACATGGATGAACGGGTCGAGTGGGCTCTGCACAAAGCGGCATTGTGGGGTGAGGTCAAGGACAAGCTCAACCAGAATGGTTCCAGCCTGTCCGGCGGGCAGCAGCAGCGCCTGTGCATCGCCCGCGGCATTGCGATCAAACCCGAGGTGTTGTTGCTCGACGAACCCTGCTCGGCGCTCGATCCGATCTCGACCGCCAAGGTCGAGGAACTGATTGCCGAACTCAAGAGCGAATACACCGTGGTCATCGTGACCCACAACATGCAGCAGGCGGCGCGTTGCAGCGACTACACCGCCTACATGTACCTGGGCGACCTGATGGAGTTCGGCGCCACGGAGCAGATGTTCTTCAAGCCCCGTCGCAAGGAGACCGAGGACTACATTACCGGTCGGTTCGGTTAATCAGCCAATTCAGGGAGCCGTCATGAGCGACAAGCATTTATCGAGTCAGTTTGACAGTGAGTTGACCGGGGTTTCCAACCGGGTCATGAAGATGGGAGGCCTGGTCGAGGCCCAGATCCGCACCGCGGTGCAGGCCTTGTCGCAGTTCAGCGTCGAGTTGGCCGACCAGGTGACGGCGACCGAGTCGCAGGTCAACGCGATGGAGATCGAGATCGACCACGATCTGTCGTCGATCATTGCGCGGCGCCAGCCCACCGCCCGTGATCTGCGCTTGCTCATTGCGATCTCCAAGACCACCGCCAACCTGGAACGCGCGGGCGACGAGGCCGACAAGATCGCCCGCATGGTCAAGTCCATCATCGAAAGCGGCGCGTCCCGCGCCTTGCCGGCATCGGACCTGCGGGTGGCGGCCGATCTGGCTTCGACCTTGTTGCGCAAGTCGCTCGATGCCTTCGCCCGGCTTGACACCAGCATGGCGTTGACGATCCTCAAGGAAGACAACGCCATCGATCGTGAGTTCGACGGGTTTGTGCGCAAGCTCATCACCTACATGATGGAAGACCCGCGCACGATTTCTCCGAGCCTGGACCTGCTGTTTCTGGCCAAGGCGATCGAGCGCATTGGCGACCATGCCAAGAACATCGCCGAGTTCACGATCTACATCGTCAAGGGCGAGGATGTACGCCACACGCCGCTGGACCAGATCGAGTCCGTCGTTCGCTGAGAACGCGGGGACGAAACCGACATGAGAAAGTTGCCGCGCATTCTGGTGGTGGAAGACGAACCGGCGATCGCCGAACTGATTGCGGTCAACCTGCGCCACAACGGATTTCAGCCGATCTGGGTTGCGGACGGAGAAAGTGCGCAGCGCGAGATCAACGAGGTGTTGCCTGATGCGATCCTGCTCGACTGGATGCTGCCAGGGCAAAGTGGCCTGGCGCTGGCGCGCAAATGGCGCGCCGACCCACGCATCAAGCCAGTGCCCATCCTGATGATCACCGCACGCGGTGACGAACCAGACAAGGTGGCCGGCCTGGACGCCGGCGCCGACGACTACATCACCAAACCGTTCTCGACGCAGGAGTTGCTGGCGCGCATCCGCGCGGTATTGCGCCGCCGCGCACCCGAGCAGGCGGCCGACAGCGTGGCGATAGGCCTTCTGCGTTTGGACGCGGCGACACATCGGGTCACGTTCGACGAGCGCCAGCTCAAACTGGGGCCTACCGAATACAAGCTGCTGCACCACTTGATGAAACATGCCGAGCGGGTGCACAGTCGCGGCCAGTTGCTGGACAAGGTCTGGGGCGATCATGTCTATATCGAGGAGCGTACCGTCGATGTGCATGTCAAGCGTCTGCGCGAGGCGCTTGGCGAAGCCGGGGCGATGGTCGAAACGGTGCGGGGCGTGGGTTATCGCCTTACCGTGATGACCCAGTCGCAGCCAAACTGAAGCCGGTAGGCTTCCCCAACGGCTGATGCTGCGGCGCGTTCTTCGACTCTTCCTGTTCCAGGGCCTTGGTGCCTTGCTGGGGTATGGCCTGTTCCCGAATGCGGCACAAACGCAAGGTCTTATCGCCGGCATCGTCGGGGCCAGCACCTTGTGGTTGCTGATCGATCTGCGCCGGGGCCACAAGTTGCGCCATTGGCTGCGCGCTGGCGACACCGCCAACCCGCCACGGATTCCCGGTTACTGGGGTGAAATCACCGATCGGGTGCGGCGGCTTCTGCGCGACCGCGACCGCTTGCTGCGCGACAGCGAAGCGCGGCTGCAGGAGTTCCTCTCTGCCATCCAGGCCTCGCCCAACGGTGTGGTGTTGCTCGATGCCCAGGGGCGCATCGAGTGGTGCAACCAGACCGCGGCCGAACATTTCGGTTTTGATGCCCGGCGCGATGTGTTGCAGCTGATCGGCAACCTGGTGCGCGATCCCGCCTTTTCTGATTACCAGGCCGCAGGTGACTACACCCATGATGTCGTGATGCCGGGACCGGGAAGCAGCAGCAGCCGGCCGGTGCGACTGTCGGTGCAGCTTCACCCCTATGGCGAGGGGCGGGCACTGATGATGTCGCGCGACGTGACCGCAGTGGAACAGGCAGACGCGATGCGGCGCGATTTCGTCGCCAACGTGTCGCATGAAATACGCACGCCGCTGACCGTGCTCGGTGGGTTTGTCGAGACCATGCAGAACCTTGCGCTCGAGGCGCCGGAGCGCCAGCGCTATCTGTCTCTGATGTCCCAGCAAGCCGAGCGCATGCAATCGCTGGTCCAGGACTTGTTGACCTTGTCACGGCTCGAAGGCAGTCCGCGACCGCGCTCGGACGAATGGATTGATGTGCGCGAGCTGATCGGCAGGTCTGAGCAAGAGGGACGTGAACTCTCGATGCTGATGAGCGAGATGGGGCACGAACTGCAGGTGCAGATCACGGGTGACCACGAGATCGCCGGATCACCGTCCGAGTTGCACAGCGCGATGGCCAACCTCGTAAACAATGCGATCCGCTACACGCCAACGGGCGGCAAGGTGGTGGTGTCATGGCGCATGCTGGATGACGGCAGCGGTGAGTTCTCCGTCTCCGACACCGGGCAGGGCATTGCATCCGAACATCTGCCGCGGCTGACCGAACGGTTTTATCGCGTTGACCGCAGTCGCTCGCGTGAAACGGGTGGAACCGGGCTCGGCTTGGCCATTGTCAAACACGTGGTCCAGCGCCATGCCGGGCAACTGTCCATTCAAAGCGATCCGGGGCACGGTTCACGATTCGCCATCACGCTGCCGCCACAAAGGGTTCGCGTGGCGCAGCGCCTCACGGCGAATTGACGCGGCGAAAAAGCACCATGTCGTCGCCTTTGCCCGACGACCGGCGGATCGCTGCATGTTGCGCCCACTGGTTCGGGTCAGGCGGGTCTGTAGCGTCTCCCAGCAGATCGGCGTCGACGATCAGCCACTGGCATTCGGATGCCGGGCGGGCCGCCTCGACCTTGAAACCACCGTGGTAACGCAGCGCGGCGACCTGATCGCGTTCGATCAGCGTGGCTTGCAGGCATTGCTGCGGACCGACCCATGCCTGGACCCTGGCAACCGATACCGTGTTGCTGCGGACAAAGTCCAGCAGTGGCATCCACAAGGTCATCAGCAGCAGCCAGCACAGGGCCGCGCCGCCCGCAGGCAAAACCAGGCTTTTCCAGATGGCCGGCTGGTGGCGACCGATGCGCCACTTGACCAGCCAGCCCCAGACCAGTGACGCCAGCAGGGCGATCAGGAACACCGGCAGCGAAAACTGAGCCTGAAAGTCCGGAGCCTGCTTGAAGACATTGATCGCGGCCTGACGCGGCATGCCCGTCTGCATCGCAATCCAGATCACCCAGATGATGATGCCGCAGCCGGTGAAGAACAGCAGCGTGAACCAGTCGATCAGTGACGACACGCTGCGCTGCAGCGTCGGCAGTGCGAAAGCGGCCAGTGTGGCCAGTGCAGGCAGTGCCAGCAGGAGAGCGCGATCGGCGGGTTTGGTCGTCAGCGCAGAGAAGATGGCAATGCCGGCAAACCACAAGGGTAGCGCCAGATGCAGGCTCATGTGGGTGCTCAGCACCTGATGGCGCCAGCGCCAGACGGTCAGCAGGACCAGCGGCCAGGTCGGCCAGGTGAACCACAGGAACAGCCGGGCCAGGCTGCGCCAATCTTTGCTGCCTTCGTCCTGCGTCAGCAGGATGCGCCAGCCCCACAGGTCCAGAGCGGAGGCCAATGTGGCCGCGAGCAGGGTCACCAGCGCCAGTGTGCCGGCAGCGCGCAGCGCCCGCCGCCGCCCGCCGATCACCGGATCGCCCGTCAGCAGATGCAGTAGCGCAGCGCCGGATCCGAACAAGACCGCCAGCGACGGGGCGGCGCTGAGCACCAGTCCGGCCATGCCGACCATCAATGCGGTAACCGGCAACAACAGACGGTAGCCGATGGCGGTGACGCCGTAGAACGTCAACGTAGCAAAACACAGTTGTGCCAGGTGCGTGGTGACTTCGTGTGAGAGCTGTGCCAGACCCAGGCAGGCGATCAGGGCGAGAAGGCCGCCGTCGCCGATGGCACGCGCGTAGTCGACAGGATCGGCTTCACCGCCAAAGGCGAAAGCCACCGGCTGCGCCCGAGGGTTCTGGGCCAGTCCGTAAACCGCATACCAGGTGGCGACCAGGGTCAACACCAGCATCAGGGCAAAGGGGATCCGCACCAGAATGACCGGTGAAACCCAAGCCGGTCCCCATTGCACAGCCAGTGCGCCGATCCAGTAGGGCAGCAGTCCATCGGCCAACGGTCGCATGCCCAGCATCTGCGGATCGAGCCAACTGGTCGTGCCCTGCGCCATGTCCAGCATGTAGCCGAAGGTGGCCATGTCGGCACCGCGCCAGGGTTCGCGCCCGATCAGTCCGGGAATCACGTAGGCAGCGCACAGCAGCAACAGCGCCAGCCTGGACAGGCGGCGCACGGAATCTTGCGCGACGATGGCGGGGCTGGGATGGTTCACAGGATCAGGGTAGCGTGATGCGGCTCATGGTATGGGCCAGCTGCAAAGGCAAAAAGGGCAGCGCGGTTGCCCGGGCTGCCCTTGTGCGAGGCGCTATTCGCTTTACTTGGCAGCGGCGGACTTGCCGAAGCGGTTGCGGAAACGCTCGACGCGACCGCCCATGTTGTCCACCGACTTCTGCGTGCCGGTGTAGAACGGATGCGATTCGCTCGATGTTTCCAGCTTGTACAGCGGCAGCTCACGCCCGTCTTCCATCTTGATCATGTCTTTCGTGCTGACGCAGGAGCGGGTGACGAATTTGAAGTCGTTCGAGAGGTCCTGGAAGCAGACGTCGCGGTAGTTGGGGTGAATTCCGGATTTCATGTAGTTGTCCTTCAGTAGCGCCAGCCGCGCCTGAAATCGTGCAAACCCTTGCACGAAGCCGTTTCAAGCGTACTTATCGCGTAAAGCCTGCGATTATGGCATGGTTCCAGGCGGTTGCCCAGCCGATCAGCCGCCCCGACGCATCTGCTCGAAGAATTCGTTGTTGTTCTTGGTTGCACGCATCTGCTTGAGCACCAGTTCCATCGAATCGACCTCGTCCATGTTGTACAGAAACTGGCGCAGGATGCGGGTTTTTTGCAGGATCTCGGGTGCCAGCAGCAGTTCCTCACGGCGCGTGCCGCTGCGGTTGAGCTGGATCGACGGGAAAACCCGCTTTTCGTACAGGCGGCGGTCCAGGTGGATCTCGGAGTTGCCGGTGCCCTTGAACTCCTCGAAGATCACCTCGTCCATGCGACTGCCGGTGTCGATCAGCGCGGTGGCGATGATGGTCAGCGAACCGCCTTCTTCGACATTGCGTGCAGCGCCCAGGAATCGTTTCGGGCGCTGCAGGGCGTTGGAGTCCACGCCGCCGGTCAGCACTTTGCCGCTTGAGGGCACGACGTTGTTGTAGGCACGTGCCAGACGCGTGATCGAGTCGAGCAGAATGACCACGTCCTTCTTGAGTTCGACCAGCCGCTTGGCGCGTTCGATCACCATCTCGGCCACATGCACGTGGCGGGCTGCGGGTTCGTCGAAGGTCGACGCAATCACCTCGCCCTTGACCGTACGCTGCATCTCGGTGACCTCTTCGGGCCGTTCGTCGATCAGCAGCACCATCATGTGGCTATCGGGGTAGTTGGCGGCGATCGCATGGGCGATATGCTGCATCATCACCGTCTTGCCGCTCTTCGGTGGTGCCACCAGCAAGGCGCGCTGGCCCTTGCCGATCGGCGCAATGATGTCGATCACGCGCCCGGTGACGTTCTCTTCGCCCTTGATGTCGCGCTCAAGCCGCATCTGCTCCTTGGGGAACAGTGGCGTGAGGTTCTCGAACATCACCTTGTGTTTGTTTTCTTCCGGTCCGCCGCCGTTGACCTTGTCGAGCTTGTTCAGCGCGAAGTAGCGTTCGCCATCCTTGGGCGTACGCACCTCGCCTTCAATCATGTCGCCGGTGTGCAGGTTGAAGCGACGCACCTGGCTCGGACTGATATAGATGTCGTCGGTGCTGGCGGTGTAGCTGGTGTCCGGACTGCGCAGGAAACCGAAGCCGTCGGGCAGGATTTCGAGCACGCCGTCCGCAATGATCTGCTCCCCGGTGCGGGCGCGCTTCTTGATGATTGCAAACATCAGCTCCTGCTTGCGCATGCGGCCGGTGTTTTCAATTTCAAGCTCTTCAGCCTGCTTGAGGACTTCAGACACGTGCAGTGCCTTGAGTTCGTTTAAATGCATGGAATTACCCGACAGGGGATTGAGAGGGATGACGCGAACGAAAACCGGGGGGGGCAGATCGGGGCAAGAGGGTGGCCCCAACCGGTAGTTCCAAACCTGAAACTTGAACCGATTCGGATTGCGAATCGGCGATTGGCCTGGATTATGACAGGAAATAATACCGCTGCAACCGGCGCCGCAGCGGTGGCGCCTTATCGGCGCCGGGCGATCAGGCCAGTTGCTGGTCGATGAAGGCGGTCAGCTGGGACTTGCTCATGGCGCCGACCTTGGTCGCTGCCAGTTGGCCATCCTTGAAAATCATCAGCGTCGGAATGCCGCGGATGCCGAACTTGGCCGGGATGTCACGGTTTTCGTCCACGTTCATCTTGGCAACCCGCAACTTGCCTTCGTAACCGGTCGCGACTTCGTCCAGGATGGGCGCGATCATCTTGCACGGACCGCACCATTCAGCCCAGTAGTCCACCAGCACGGGCTGTGTCGATTTCAGTACGTCATCGCTGAACGACGCGTCGGATACATGTTTGATGAGTTCATTTGCCATGGCGGCTCCTTGGGTCTGTGGGTACAGGTAAAGTGGGGAAATTGTGACAGAAACCAACCCCCCTTGCCGGTGTGCGCCATGCAATGGATGAGATAGCCAAAAACCATCACTTCACGCGCGAATGGGATCGCATCGTGCTGCAACTGCGCGATCGCATGGTGCTGAGTGACGTGCATCCGGCTCGCGTGGTCGTGTTGCTGCCGTATGTCCAGCTCATCGGTGTGGCGCGTGGCGCCTGGGCGCGACTGGCTGCCGGCGGCCAGGCAACTGTTGCCAGTTTCGTGCCGCGATTCGAGACCACGATGAACTGGAGTGGCAGTCTCGCCGGCTTCATGCCGGCGCAGGACGACATGCGGCACGACGCTGCGCGGGACATCCTCACCGCGCAGACCTTGCTCGCGCGTGCCGGCATGCGGCGCCAGCAGGACGACCTGGCCGGACCATTGATGGATGCGGCGTGGAGTCTGGCGCCGCTGGCAGCCTGTGTGCCGCCCGCGCAACGCAGCGCCTGGGGCACACAGTTGATGGCTGCGCTCGATGCGCAGGGCATGGCGCCAGCGTTGGCGTGGGAGACGCAAATCGGTCGCATTGCGCTGGCTTGGGCAGCGCACAGCGCCTACCCGACCGACGTACTGTTCTCGGCCGAATGCGATCTGTTGGTCGTCGTGCAAGGGCTTCAGGACGATCCATTTTTGATGCACATGGCGGACATATGGGGCGAGCGGGTCTGCCTGATGCAATTGCAGCCACCGACCACGCAAGGCGTGCTCGACTTGCATCGCGCTGCAGACCCGGAAGCGGAGGCTGAACAGGCCGCCGCCTGTGTATTGCGCCACCTCGCCCAGGGGCGCGTGCCGGTGGCATTGGTGGCGCAGGATCGGATGTTGACCCGGCGCGCACGGTCCTTGTTGGCCGAGCAGGGTATCGCGATACGCGATGAAACCGGCTGGACCTTGTCGACCACCCGTGCGGCTGCTGCTGTGATGGGCTTGTTGCGTGCCATGACCTGGGACGCGTCGAGTGACGTCGTGCTGGACTGGGTCAAGCAAGCCGGCGTATTCGATCAACCGGCGGTGGCGCAACTCGAAGCCGATCTGCGCCGCGCCGGCGTGCGCGACTGGAACAGTTGGGTGTCGGACGACGCGACCACCACGCGGGTCACGCAATGGCGTGAGCAGATGAAAGGCTCGCGCACCTTGCCGGCCTGGCTGGGTGCGCTGCGCGGGGCCTTGCAGGCTTGCGGCCAATGGGTGGTCCTGTTGCAGGACACCGCCGGGCAGGCAGTCATTGATGCCTTGCATCTGCAAGAGAATGCCGCGGACACGTTTGCTGATGTGGAGCAGCGCACCAGCCTGGCCGCTTTCACGGCCTGGGTCGCGCAGGTGTTGGAGGCCGGCAGCTTCGTGCCGCCGCATCCGGCGCATGAACAGGTCGTGATCCTGCCGCTCAGCCAGCTGTGGGGGCGCACGCTGGCGGCGGTTGTGCTTCCCGGTTGCGACGAGGCCCATCTGGCGGCGTCGCCCGACCTGCCCGGCAACTGGACGGCGACCCAACGTGCACTGCTGGGCCTGCCGTCGCGGGAGCGACTGGCCAAGGTGTCGGCTGACGCCTGGCAGATCGCCCTGGGCTCGCCGTACGTCGACATCCTGTGGCGTGCCAGCGATGGTGGTGAAACGGTCATGCCCAGCATCTTCGTGCAGCAACTTCGCCTTCAGTACCCCGATCTGGCAGCCGATCCGCGTGAGTCGCGCCAGTTGGTGCCGCAGGCCTGTGTCATGCCGCAGCCGCAGGCCAGTGCCTTGCCGCTGTCGCGGCTGACCGCCAGCGACTACGAAGACCTGCGCCGCTGTCCGTACCGTTTTTTTGCGTTGCGTCAACTGGGCTTGCGCGAATCCGAGGAACTCGAATCGGAGCTGGGAAAGCGGGACTTCGGCAATTGGCTGCATATGCTGCTGAGCCATTTCCATGTGGCCCTGGCCGAGACGCCGGATGCCGACAGTTCGGCACGGATCACACTGATCGATGCCGCCGCAGCCCGTGCGACCCGCGAACTGGCACTGGCGGAGAACGAGTTCCTGCCTTTTTCGGCGTCCTGGCCGCAGGTACGTACGGCCTATCTGTCCTGGCTGACCGGGCATGAGGCCAAGGGCACACGCTTTCAGGCTGGCGAGGTTCGCCATGAGATGCCTCTGGGCCGCCTGAATCTGGTTGGGCGCATCGACCGCATCGATCGCGCCGCCAATGGCGTGCGCCAGGTCATCGACTACAAGACCGAGGCGCGGGACACGACAAGCCAGCGCATTCGCCTGCCCTTGGAGGACAGCCAGCTGGCGTTCTACGCAGCGCTTTTGGAAGACGACACTCTGGAGGCGATGTACCTGCACATTGCCGAGTCCGGCCCGGCCAAGGCGTTCGTGCAGCCGGACATCGTCGCCTTGCGCGACCAGCTGGTCGACGCCATCCGTCACGACATGGCGCAGATCGCCGCGGGCGCGCCGATGCCGGCGCTGGGCGCAGGTTCGGCCTGCGACTATTGCGCGGCGCGTGGCATGTGCCGGCGCGATTTCTGGAGCCCGGCCGGGCAAGCAGCGGATGCGGCGGCCCATGTCTGAACAAGCTCTGGTTGCCGCTTACGAGCACAATAATCGGTCGGTGCGCGCCGCCGATTTTTATGCGATTGCCTGCGACCCTCGGCGCCATGTGGCGGTAGAGGCCTGCGCCGGCGCCGGCAAGACCTGGATGCTGGTGTCGCGCATCGTGCGCGCCTTGTTCGACGGTGTGGACAGCACAACCGGCGCGCTGACGGTGCAGCCGCACGAGATTCTGGCCATCACGTTCACCAAGCGTGCGGCCAGTGAGATGCGTGAACGCCTGTACCGCTGGCTGCAGGATTTCGCCGGTGCCAGCGATGCGGTGCTGGAGCGGGAGTTGCGCAGCCGGGGGATTGCCGTGAGCACCGATCCGGCGATCGCCCGTGCCATGCGCCAGCGTCTGGCGGGCTTGTACGCCGCAGTGCTGGCCTGCGGCAGGCCGGTGCAGATACGTACCTTCCACAGCTGGTTCGCCGCCTTGCTGCGTGCCGCGCCTTTCTCCATCCTGCAGCAACTCGAACTGCCGCTGCGTTACGAGTTGCTCGAAGACGACGCCCCGGCCCGGGCGTTGGTCTGGCGGCGCTTTTATCAGGCCTTGCTGGATCAGCCCGAATATCGACGCGACTTCGAGGCGGTGGTGGCCGAGCATGGGCGATTTCAGACCGAGAAGGCGCTGGGCCAGGCCTTGGACAAGCGCATCGAGTTTGCGCGGGCCGACGCCGCGGGGCGCGTCGACGATTCGGTGCGCCACTTCCACCAGGTGTTCCCGGCACTGTCGGCGCATGCCGAGCCGGCCGCTGCGCTGCTGACTTCACTTGCGGCTGCGCGCTGGCGGGCCTGGGCGGACGCGCTCGCGGGCGAGTCCAACAAGACACCACAAAAGGCCGCGCAGGCCGTGCGCGACGTGTTCGGCGACGCATTGCCAACCGACGCGCCGGGCGTTCGGTTGGCGGCGCTGCGCAAGGCCTTTTTTGTCGCCGATGAGGACCGCCTGACCCAGCATCTGGTGCGTTACCCCGCCGCACAGGAAGCGGCCGCCGAGTTGCAGACGCTGTGCGCGGCGCAGCATCACCACGGCGCCTGGTTGTACCAGCAGCGCATGGGCCGTCTGTGCCGCGTGCTGATCGCCGCGTTCAGCGCACTCAAACGCGAGCGCGGCTGGATCGACATGACCGACGTCGAGCGCGCCGCCATGGTCTTGCTGTCCGATCCGGTGATGTCCGGCTGGGTGCAGGAGCGGCTGGATAGCCATGTGCGGCATCTGCTGATCGACGAATTCCAGGACACCAACCCGTTGCAATGGCATGCCTTGCTGTCGTGGTTGGGCAGTTATTCCGGCGCGACCAGCAGCGCGCCGAGCGTGTTCATCGTCGGCGACCCGAAGCAAAGCATCTACCGCTTCCGCCGTGCCGAGCCACAGGTGTTTCGCGCGGCGCAGGCCTTTGTCGCAGACGGCCTGGGAGGTGATCTACTCAGCTGCGACCATACCCGGCGCAATGCCGTGCAGGTGATCGATGTCGTCAACACGGTGATGACCGCCGCTGGCGAGAACGACCGCTATGAGGGTTTTCGCAACCACACCACCGATTCCGATGCCAGCGGCCAGGTCTGGCGCCTGCCACCGATCGCGCGCGAGTCTGCACAGGCCGGTGCCGGTGCCGATGGCGAGCCGGTCTGGCGCGACAGCCTGACGCAGGCCCGGGAGGTGCCGGAGGAAACCTACCGGGTGCGCGAGGCGCGTCAGGCGGCGCAATGGATCGCCCACGCGGTCGCCCAGGGGCGCAAGCCGTCGGACGTCATGGTTTTGTCGCGCCGGCGCGCCGGCCTGGGGCCGTTGCAGGACGCCTTGCGCGCCCTCGGTGTGCCGGCTCAGATCGGCGAGAAGACCGGTCTGATCGATTGCTGCGAGGTGCTCGACATGGTGGCACTGCTCGATGTGCTGGTCTCGCCACGGCATGACCTGTCGCTGGCGCGTGCGCTGCGTTCGCCGTTGTTTGCGCTGGCTGACGAGGCGCTGATCGATCTGGCCTTGCGCCAGCGTGCGACCCGGCTCCCCTGGTTCGAACTGCTGCAGCAGGACTGGCCGGAAGGACATGCCCTAACAGGTGTTGGCGCGGCGCTGGCGACCTGGAAAACCTGGCTCGACACCTTGCCTGCGCACGATGTTCTGCAATCGATCTACAGCCAGCACGATGTGCTGGCCCGATTCGCGATGCTGGCGCCGGCCGTGCAGCGCGAAGCGGTGTTGTCGAACCTGCGCGCCTTGCTTGCCGCGGCGCTGGAGGTGGCGGGCGGGCGTTTCGTCACGCCATATGCTTTTGTCCGCGCCCTCAAGGCCGGGGCGGTGATGGCGCCGGCGACCGTGGTCGACGAAGCCGTGCGCTTGCTCACCGTCCATGGTGCCAAAGGGCTGGAGGCCGGTGTCGTTTTGTTGCTCGACACCGATACGCCACCGCGCGCGGCAGAGACCATGGGGGTGTTGGTCGACTGGCCTGCCGAGGCGGCGCATCCGAACAAGTTCTTTTTCCTGCGCAGCGAGGCGCGCCCGCCGGTTTGTGCCGTGCCCACGCGCGACACCGAATGGCTGCAGCGCCAGCGTGAAGAACTCAATGGCCTGTATGTGGCGATGACGCGCGCGCGCGACATCCTGGTGCTGTCGTCGATCGTGCCGCATCGCGATGCACCCGGCAGCTGGTGGCAAAGGCTGGTCGAGTTGGCGCAGCCGCTGACGGTCGATGCCGCATCTGCGGCGTCCTTGCCAGTGTCCGATAACGCGCCGCAGGATTTCATATTGTTGGTCTTGCCGCAAGCCCCGACGCCAGCGCCGCAACCGTCGGCGAGCGGCGGGGCGGTGCCGGCTGAAGCGGACGCTGTCGATCCGACGGTTGCGCGAATCGGCAAGGCCATGCACCGTCTGCTGGAGTGGGGCGCAGTGGACGCGTCGCACGTGGCCGCGGTGCGGCGCGAATTCGCACTCGATGCCGAGCAGGGTCAAAAAGCGGCGACGATGGCGCAGCGCATTCAGACCGGCGAGGGCGCCTGGGCCTGGGATGCGGCGCAACTGTCCTGGTCGGCAAACGAGGTGGAACTAGTGGTTGGCGGCGTGTTGATGCGGCTCGACCGGCTGCTGCAACGACGGGACAACGGGCAGTGGTGGGTGTTGGACCACAAGTCGGCGCGTGCACCGCTGCAGGATGCGACGTTGGTCGCACAACTGACTACCTACCGTGACGCCGTGCGTGCTATCTATCCGCAGCAGACGGTGCGCGCCGCGTTCCTGACCGGCGAAGGCCGTTGGATCGAATTACCGGAGACCAATCAATGACAACAGCCGCAGTGATCGGCGGTGGACCGGCGGGCCTGATGGCCGCCGAAGTGTTGGCCCAGGCCGGCGTGCAGGTGCATGTGTTTGATGCCATGCCTTCGGTGGGGCGCAAGTTCCTGCTGGCAGGCAAGGGCGGGCTGAACCTCACGCATGCCGAGGCGCGCGAGCAGTTCGAGAGCCGATTTGGCGAGCGCCAGTCGCAGGTTGCGCCATGGCTGCAGAATTTCGGCGCCGACGCGTTGCGGGCGTGGGTCCACGCGCTGGGCGTGCAGACTTTCGTCGGGAGCTCCGGGCGCGTGTTTCCACATGACATGAAAGCGGCCCCGCTGTTGCGCGCCTGGCTGCATCGGCTGCGTCATCCGGCGCTGGGCGAGCCGGTGCAGTTTCATATGCGGCACCGATGGGCCGGCTGGAGCGACGCGCAAGACGGCAGTTCGGCGTTGGCGTTCGATACGCCGCAAGGTCGGCAGACCGTTCGTGCCGACGTGGTGGTGTTGGCCTTGGGCGGCGCGAGCTGGCCGCAGCTGGGATCCAACGGCGCCTGGGTACCGGTGCTGGCCGCCCGTGATGTCGATGTGGCGCCGCTGCTGCCAGCCAACTGTGGCTTCGATGTGGCGGGCGGTTGGACTCCCCATTTCAGCACCCGTTTCGCCGGTCTGCCGTTCAAGTCGGTAGTGCTGCGGGTGGACGCTCCGACGGGGATCGTATTCGAGCGCAGGGGCGAGTTTGTGGCGACCGCTACCGGCATCGAGGGCAGTTTGGTATACGCGGCTTCGGCATGGCTGCGTGACACGATCGCCGCCCAGGGATCGGCGCATTGCACGGTCGATTTGTTGCCGGATTTCAGCGCCGAAAAAGTGGCAACCCAGGTCGCGCATCCGCGTGGATCGCGATCCTTGTCCAGCCATCTCAAGAGCCGGCTCGGCATCGACGGCATCAAGTCCGGGCTGCTGCACGAGGTGCTGACGCGCGAGCAGATGGCAGATCCCGCGGCACTGGCCACGATCCTCAAGGCGCTGCCATTGCAACTGAGCGCGGCCCGCCCGGTGACCGAGGCCATCAGCAGCGCAGGTGGCGTGCGATTCGAGAACATGAATCCGGACCTGATGCTGGCGTCGTGCCCCGGTGTTTTCTGTGCCGGCGAGATGCTCGACTGGGAGGCGCCCACCGGCGGTTATCTGCTGACGGCGGCAATGGCGAGTGGTCGGGTGGCAGCGGACGGCGCGCTGCGCTACCTGGGACGCCAGTCGACTGCGTGAGGGAGTTTGTGCGCTTGTTGGCAAGATGGTGCCGCAGTCAAGGGTTTGTGCCGGCATGCAATCCGGTTCCAGCCGATAAAATTCGGTCAGGGCCGATATTCAACTAGAAGAAAAACCAACCAGTAATTTCTGATACCGCATGGATCACCAAAACACCATCCCGTCCCAACTTGGGCCGATCGACACCATTCCCGCGCCGCTGAGTTCCATGCTGGATCGATCCGGTCCGTCGTCAGCGCCCGATGCGGGCTCGGGTCTGGGCCTGAAGCTGGTACTCGCGGCGATGGCAGTCGCAGGGCTGGTATACCTGATCCGCTGAAGATTCCGGTGGCGCTGATCGCCGTGCCGCCGAAAACAGCCCGATAACGCGCCAGCGATGGCATCTACGGCGGAGCCTGTGCACCATGTCCTCGTCGATATTGATACGCGACAGGTCACGCTGTGCACGCAGAATACGGTTTTCGCCAACGAGAGAATGACGCTCTGCCTGGGCGGCGACGTGTTCGCTCTGGATCGCATCACGTTCATATTGGGCCGCATCGAGTGCCCTTTGCAGGGCTGCAAATTCTTCGATGCTGGGCGGCTTTGTCATTGATATCTTTGACCGTACGACCACGCCCGAAGTTCCCTCAAGCTGCGCGTTTATAGCGCAATATTTCGTGCTCGCGCATGGCTGCCAAATCGATTCCATCGAGCAGCCAATGCAGTTGCTGCACGGTGAGTTCCATCACGCGTTGATTGTCGCGCGGCCAGATGAATCGTTCGTTCTCCAGGCGCTTTTGCAGCAGCCAGAATCCGTTACGGCTCCAGCCCAGAATCTTGACGCGGTCACGCCGGCGGTTGCCAATGACGTAGACCGCAGACGCAAACGGATCGAGCTCCAGATCGTGTTCGACCCGCGCGGCCAGGCCGTTGATGTTCTTTCTGAAATCGATGGGCTCGTGGTGCAGGTAAACCGCCAGGTTCGGGTTCAACTGAAACATGACAACCCCGCCAGCGTGTGCAGCAAGTTGGCCTGTGCCGATGTGTTGCTGGAGTCATACGTCCAACTCAGCACCACGCCATTGTCCAGGCGCGCTTGCATCACAAGTCTGGCCATGGGGGCCTCGCCGTGATGCGCCGTCTGCGTGACCTTGACCAACGGTTGGGCTTTGAGTTTGACCGACACGAATGCCGATGTTTGCCGCGCCTTGGCCGCCTTCGCTCTGGCTGTATAACGCCGCTCCTCGTACAACCGGCGCACGTTGATGCCGTGCTTCGCCCGCGGACGTGCTCAGGCTCATGCCCGATGTTTCGGCCGCTATCAAATGCCCCTGCCACTTGCCTTGCTCGGTACCCATTGCATCCTCCTGGTGAAATGCATAGGTTTACCGGCTTCAACGCTTCAAAGGAAGGACGGGGTTGAATGATCGTTTACAACGTGTTGGACATCTTGCCCATTGAGGCGGGCGCCTTCTTTGTGACACGCGCCAAATCGAATATTAAGGCGCGACGCGTGTACTCGGCACCGGTGGACAAGGCCACTGGCTTGATCTGCGATCAGCGCCGACAGGCGAGCGGTTCAAAGTCCCTGTGTACGACTCGCGTGCGCCGCGAGCTCGTTCGAAGTCCGCCCCGACCGTTGCGCACCGGTCCGGTGATCAGGAGCGGTCGCGGTAATCAGCACTCGTATAGCGCTGCAGATCCAGTACCGGTGCCGCCGACCACGATGGGTTGCGGAAGCAGCACAGTTTTAGCCGACAGCCCACGCCAGGTAGCCCGCCACGAGTAGAGGCAGAAGGCCGGCGCGGCTCGAATTGCGGTCGCCAGTTCAAGATCATTGCAGGCGTCCTGGAGGCACAGTTGATCGCGCGGATCCTCACGCAACTGGGACTGCAGGCCCGGGCGCCAGCGCGCGCAGACATGCAGCACGGACCCTGAAGGCGGCTCGGCTCGGGATTGGTCCAGCCAAAATTCCCCCGCCAGTCAGCCATGAGCAGGCGAGTCCGTCCCAGAGGGCTCGAAGCATGCCGATTGATAATTCTCATTCCCCGGCAAGTTTGAACACGCTCAAAAACTCGCCTGCAGCCCCAGTTTCAGGCTCCGACCCGCCAGTGGTGATTTTCCAGGCGCGGTCTGGGTGAGGATCGAGCTCGCGGAGTACGCCAATACATCACCGATGTTGTCCAGCTGCAAGTACCACAGCAGGCTACCACGACCGGCCGTCTGGCGGTATGTCACTGCGGCATTGGCCAAGGTGTAGGACGAAGTGGTCAGTTGCCCCACGGGGACCTTGGTCTGTGCTGCCGCATGGCTCACACCGAAGCGCGCGCCCCACGGCCCCTGCGCCCACACCAGGGTTGCGCCCAGTCTGGCAGGCGCTATCCGCGCCAGGTGCTGGCCGGTGCTGCGGTTGATGGCGCGCACCACATCGCCAAGCAATTCCAGATCCACCGTCTGCGAACCGTCTAGCAGGCGGATGTTGCCACTGGCCTCGATGCCGGTGAAGCGCGCGCGCACTTGGGAATACGCATACTCCGGCAAAATTTCGGCCATGCCACCCGACTCCACCGAGTTGCCAAAACCGTCGTCGGTCACACCCACACCTGCTCCATTGCCGTCGGTATCGCGGGCCAATCCGGTTGCATCGAGCGCCAGGTAGTTCTTGAACCGGTTTACAAAGCCACTCAGCGCAAACCGGTTGGCACCACTTTTCCAGGCTACGCCCACATCCAGGTTGCTGGATTTCTCCTTGGCAAAAGCGGGATTGCCCACCTCATAACTGCCAGTGGCGATATGCGGTCCATCGGCGAACAGCTCGTAGTCCTTGGGTGCCCGCTCGCTGTACGCCAGGTTACCGGTGAGTTGCCAGCCCGCAGACAGATTGAAGAGCCCGCCAAACGCATAACTGTGCGGGCTGAAGCTGCGGCTGGCCGGTGCAAAGCGCGCGACGACCGGGTTGCCAAACGACTCCACCCGGACCGACTCCGTCCGCGCGCCGAGGCTGACGCGGCCTGAGCTCGCGGCTATTTCCTCGTACACAAACAGGGCGTTCTGACGGGTCTGGCTGTAGGGAGCAAAGGCTTCGGCACCGTCGGCCGAAAACCGCGCAGCCTCGGATTGGATGCCAATCACCCCTTCCAGCGGGCCGAGTTTGGCATGCCTTGCCTCCAGCCGCAGGTCATTGCCCTTGTTCTTGAAAACGGTGCCGGCAAGCCCACCTTCGAACTCGGTGTGTTGGTAGTCACTGTGACTGAACTGGCCCTTAATGCTCTGCAAAAGGCCCGTCATTCCGCGTAGTTCACCTTCCAGCGCCAATCGCTCGGACTTCATGCCGATCAACACCTCATCTTCAGCGACCGTGCCATAGTTGGAACGGTAGTTGCTGACCGATGCTCCGGCATATCCACCGTCGAAGAACACCGAACCGCCAAGCGCTGCGCCGCGCGTGTCGGCGGCAGAGTTGCAGATGCGGTTGGACAAGGCGGCTGAGCCTGGTTTGGTACACGTCAGCGCGACCGGCACAGTGACGTCGCGGGAATGGCGATTGAAAGCATCCACATGCAGGGCATACCGGTTGGTGCCGGTTTCCAGCAACACGGCACCGGCTTTCTCGCGATTCGCGCTCGCCAGGCCGAGGTCTGCGCGGCCCGCGATGCCGCCCTGCGCATCGAACAGAGCTTCGCGCGGTATGCGGTTGTCGATCAGGTTCACGACACCTCCCACCGCATTGCCGCCGTAAAGCAAGGCACCGGGCCCGCGCAACACTTCAATACGCTCGATGGCGATCGGATCGGACGGCACAGCATGGTCGTAACTGAGGCCGGAGGCATCCACACTGGCCCCGCTGTTTTGCAGGATGCGGATGCGGTCGCCATCCAGCCCACGGATAACCGGCCGGCTGGCGTTGGGGCCAAAATAGGTGCTACTGACGCCGGGTGTGCCGTCCAGCGTTTCACCTAGCGTGCTGCGCGAACGCAGCAAAAGGCCAGTGCCAAAGTAAGCCGCCGCCGGAGCGATCAGCTCGTTACTACCCAGAGGGTTGGCAGTAACGGTGACCATTGGCAGCGTGGCAACCGGGACTGCGGGTGCTGCGGTCTGTGCCAGCGTCGCGCTGCTTGCACAGATCAGAAAAGCGGCCAGCACGACTGGCCGGGATACAAAGAGAGCGGCGCAGGGCGCCGACGTCAAAAGAGAGATTTTCATGGGGTGTCCGTTGAAGCAGGAAATGCCAAACATCCCCCCAGCCGGTATGCCGGCGGGGGTCTAAGCAGAAAACCAGAAGTTCAACGAAATGGAGGCGGCCCACGCGCCAAGGTCAGCGCTTTGGCCGGGGACGGCTGCAGCGCTTCATGGCACGCAACATGCCGAGGACTTGCCAGCAAGGGCAATCCGGCCGTGGGCAAGGTCGGCATCGTTGCCGAGTGGCCGGACTGATCAAAAAGCCGGCATTGTGTTCCGCTATCTTCATGCGCCGCAAACAAGCGCAGAACCCAATGGGTTTCTTCGCCATCCGAGTGGTCGGCGTGGTCACGGGGGGAAACTAATTCGTGTTGCCCGACATGTACTACCCGGTGCATTAGCCCCTGGGTCTGCGCAAGCATCAAAACGCTGGCCCACAGTAGCAACATGGTGGCCCACCATGCGCGCTGCGTCGGGCCGGCTCCGCAGTGGTCGGCGAGCCGGCGCCTGTAGATCACTGCGCCACTCCGGTGGTGCCTGTTGCGCAATCGACACATACGCCGCGCACGGCCACATCCATCGTTAACCCCTTGTAACCGAGCGCCTTGAGCGCCTCGATGGCCGTCTGGGCAGCCTTCTCAAGATCACGCGAACTGGCCTGCAAAGCGCCCGCCAATGGGCTGTCGCGGTGGCAGCTCTGGCATTCGAAATGGGGTGTTGCGTGCACGCTGGCCGGCATGGCTTGGTAGCGCCGCACGCGGTTGTTGTCTACCCGACACAGCAAGAGGCCCACTTGGGTCAAACGGTCAATCAGCCGGTACAGCGTCACACGATCCAGCGCGTGAGTGTCATCACCGGCCAGCGCCAGCTGCAACTGCGCGTGGGTGTAGCTGGTGTCCGGATGGGCCAGCAGCCAGCCCAGCACTAGTCGTGCTGCAGCAGTGCGGCGCAGGCCGTGGACCGACAGCAAGCTATCTATCGGGTCGGCGCCTGCAGGCGCACTGGCAGCCCGAATGTTTCTGGAAATTTTGCTGATTTTATTGGGCGAGACCATAAATGCAACTTAGTTGCGTTAGAATTTAACGCAATATAGTTGCATTATCACTGAAACTTGCCGCACTCCACCGACTTCTCCGCCACTTTCGTTTGAATCTGATTCATGCCTGTTCCTCGCGCTGCTCCTCACCCTGCCCACCGCGTTCGTGCCGCCCGCAGCGTCCTGTGCTGGCCCGCCTGGCAGCGCGTACTGGCGGTGCTTCCAGTCGTTGCCTTGCTCTGGCTGGCCGTCGCCTGGGCTAACTCGGAGATTGCACCGTGGTGACGCCAGCAGCAGTCACGCTGCACAACCTGACCGTAAGCTACCGGCGCCACCCGGCCTTGCACCATCTCAGCGGCAGTTTTCAGGCGGGGTCGCTCACCGCCGTGATCGGTCCCAACGGGTCAGGCAAAAGCACACTACTCAAAAGCATTGCCCGATTGGTGCCGCCAGACAAAGGTACCGCAGCGATCGGGCAAACCAAGGCCTTGCAGATCAGCGTGCCACGCCCACGCATTGGCTACCTCGCACAGGTGACCGAACTGGACAAGACCTTCCCCATGAAAGTCTGGGATTGTGTGGCCTTGGGCTGCTGGGCAGGCGCCGGCGCTTGGGGCGCAGTCACTGTGGCCATGCGCGATGGTATCGACGGTGCACTCCATGCCGTGGGCCTGCAAGGGTTTGAGGACCGCAACATCGGCAGCCTCTCCAGCGGGCAATTGCAGCGAGTGCTGTTTGCCCGCCTGCTGGTCCAAGACACCCAGCTGATTTTGCTGGACGAGCCTTTCAGTGCTGTTGACAGCGCTACCAGTGCGGCCTTGCTGGCGCTCATTCTGCAATGGCACCACCAAGGTCGAACCGTCGTCGCGGTGCTGCACGACGACGCACTGGTGCGCAGCCACTTTCCCGACTCTATGCTGCTGGCGCGCGAGTTGGTGGCCTGGGGCGCTACAGCAGATGTGCTGACGACTGCCAACCTGGCGCGCGCCCGCAGCATGGCCGAGGCTTGGGACGAATCCGCTGCGGTATGTGACGTGGACGCGCTGGCCACGGTGCTGGCATGAGCGACCTTGTCGCCTGGGGTTGGGCCACACTTTTCGCCCCCTTTGCCGATTTCGCCTTCATGCGCCGGGCGTTGGTGGCCACGCTGGCGCTGGCGCTGAGTGCTGCGCCACTGGGAGTTTTCTTGACGCTGCGGCGCATGAGTTTGCTGGGCGACGCACTCAGCCACGCGGTGCTGCCGGGCGTAGCCATCGGTTTCATGGTCAGTGGCATGTCGCTCACCGCCATGGCCTTTGGTGGTGTGCTGGCAGGCATGCTGGTAGCCGGCATGGCAGGCCTGGTGACCCGCTTCACCGCCCTCAAAGAAGACGCCAGCCTGGCCGCGGTGTACCTGGTGGCATTGGCCTTGGGCGTGACGCTTATCTCAGGACACGGCACGCAGCTGGACCTGCTGCACATTCTGTTTGGCAGCGCGCTGGGCGTCGACACTTCGGGCCTACTGCTGGTGGCGGGCGTCGCCAGTATCAGCCTGGTCGCGCTGGCGGCCATGTACCGCGGTCTGGTGCTGGAGAGTTTCGACCCGGTGTATCTGGCCTCAGTGGCATCACCGGGTCAACGCGGCTGGGTCTGGCAACAAGGCTTTTTGATGCTGGTGGTCATCAATCTGGTCGCGGGCTTCCAGACCCTGGGCACCTTGATGGCCGTGGGCCTGATGATGCTGCCCGCCGTATCCGCCCGTCTCTGGCACGACCGCTTGGGCGCGCAGTTGATCAACGCCAGCCTGCAAGCCGCGCTGTCGGGCGCTGTGGGCCTGCTGCTCTCGTACCACATGGACACGCCCTCGGGCCCCACCATCATCGGCTGCGCCGGAGCGCTGTATTTCGCCTCACTGTTGTTCGCGCCGGGCGGCTGGTTACCGCGCTGGTGGACCACCACGCACCGGGTCGCGTGACGCTTACCTTCTCACAACCTTTCAAGAGATTTTCATGACCTACCAAGCCTTTACATCACAGATTTTCCTACCCCGCCGGCTTCTCTTGGCCGCAATCGCTGCCCTGGCACTGTGGGGCAGCCCCGCTCTTGCCGCCGAAAAGGTGCCGGTCACGGCCAGCTTCAGTATCCTGGGCGATCTGGTGAAGGTGGTCGGTGGGGACAGGGTGACTGTGACCACGCTGGTCGGCCCCAATGAAGATGCGCATGTGTTCGAAGCCAAACCCTCCGATGCCAAAACCTTGCTGGCCAGCAAACTCTGGATAGTCAATGGGCTTGGGTTTGAACCCTGGGCTACCAAATTGGCCAAGTCAGCGGGCTACAAGGGCGAGACTGTCGTTGCCTCCAAGGGTGTAAGAGGGCGCACCATGCCAGCCGACACTGGCCACGGCAAAGGTAATGGCGATCGCGAGGCCGATCCACACGCCTGGCAAAACCCCGAAAACGTGGTCCTGTATGTACGCAACATCGCCGCCGGCCTGGCAAAAGTTGATCCGTCAGGTGCAGCCGCTTACCAGGCGAACGCCGAAGCCTACGTCAAAGAACTGCAAACCGTCAACGCTTGGGCCAAAGAGCAGTTTGCCACCATCCCCGCTGACAAACGCAAGGCCATAACCTCGCACGATGCGTTCGGCTACTTGGCAGCGCACTACCAGATCCAGCTTCTGGCGCCGCAAGGGTTCAACACCGACTCTGAGCCCAGCGCCAAGCAGGTGGCCCAGCTCATCAAACAAATTCAGCGCGAAAAAATCAAGGCGGTATTTGTAGAGAACATGAGCAATCCGAAACTGCTGGTGCAACTGAGCAAGGATGCGGGCGTAACCGTAGGTGCCAGCCTGTATTCCGACGCCCTCTCAACGTCCGACAAGCCCGGTGCGACCTATCTGCAAATGTTGCGCCACAACGTGACGCAACTGGTAGCGGGCATGAAGCTGAACTGAGGTCGACATCAAAACTTCGCTTCCACGCAACTGGTGGCGGGGATGAAGCTGAACTGACATCGACATCGAAATTAAGCTATCAAAACAATAGCTTCTTACGCATATTACACATGGGCTAAAGGCCTAAAACACCATGAAAACATCGCTCACCCGAGGCCCGCGCGACACCCGCTTGCCTGTCACCGTGTTGTCCGGCTTTTTAGGCGCCGGTAAAACCACACTGCTCAACCACATTTTGGCCAACCGCGAAGGCCTGCGTGTGGCCGTCATCGTCAACGACATGAGTGAGGTCAACATCGACGCCTCCTTGGTTGAGAAAAGTGCCGAGAACTCCGGCGCAGCCCTGTCGCGCACGGAAGAAAAAATGGTCGAGATGAGCAACGGCTGCATCTGCTGCACGCTGCGCGAAGACCTGCTGCTGGAGGTGAAAAAGCTCGCCGCCGAAAACCGCTTTGACTACCTGCTGATCGAATCCACCGGCATTGGCGAGCCCCTGCCGGTGGCCTCCACGTTTGACTTTGAGAACGAAGACGGCGAGTCGCTCAACGACATCGCCCGCATCGACACCATGGTGACGGTCGTGGACGCCTTCAACCTATTGGCCGACTTCAGCAGCAAAGACTTGCTGGCCCAGCGCGGCCAGGTGGCCGGCGATGAAGACACGCGCAGCCTAGCCACCCTTCTCACTGAGCAGATCGAGTTTGCCGACGTGGTCGTGGTCAACAAAATCGACCTGGTGGACCTGAAACGCCGCGCCGAAGTGGCCGCCGTTATCAAGGCCCTGAACCCGGTGGCCGAGATCATCTATGCCGACCACGGGCGGCTACCGCTCACCCGCATTCTGGGCACCGGCAAGTTCAACCTGGAACGCGCAGCCGCCATGCCCGGCTGGGCGCGCGAGTTGGAGGGCAAGCACACCCCCGAGAGCGAAGCATACGGCATCAGCAGCTTCGTGCTGCGCAGCCACGAGCCGCTGCACCCCAAGCGGTTTGCCGACTTCATGGAACAGCCGCTGCCGGGACTGATCCGTGCCAAGGGCTACGTCTGGTTGGCCAGCCGCCCGAACTGGGCCGTGAGCTACTCACGCGCGGGCAACGTGGCCACGCTGGAGCCTGTCGGCCAGTGGTGGGTATCGTCGGGCTGCGCCGCGGTCTCGATCTCGAGCTGCTTCTGGAATGCCTTGGTCGCACGCGCCAGCCACTGCAGGTCCAGCGGCAAAGCCTGGCCCACAGTCTCGTCGCACCACGGCACCAGGGCCTGGACCTGCTCCGGGCGCGCGCCCAGCGCATAGGGCCGCAGCCACAGGTCCCAGCGCTCCACCTGTGCCGCACCGCGGCTGACGGCCTGCACCTGCAGCTGGGTATTCCGGACGATCGTGACCGGTCATTCCGGGGATCGTGACCGATGCCCTCGAGCGAGGGTGATTTGAGGATTCCGGATCGTGACCGACGATTCCGGGATCGTGACCGATCATTCCGGACGAT
>Ga0209702_10000665_pt1 | contig 71933 bp, 55 predicted proteins | sample FRY01_FD_187210 | JGI IMG/M metagenome (GOLD analysis project Ga0209702, IMG submission 187210) | Freshwater microbial communities from Lake Fryxell liftoff mats and glacier meltwater in Antarctica - FRY-01 (SPAdes) (version 2) | ecosystem: Environmental > Aquatic > Freshwater > Ice > Glacier... | reverse complement strand
AAGAAGCGTGGTCGGTGTCACTCGAGGATCTTGTGGTTTTCATCAGACCCTCTTTAGCGCATGCCGACCAGCAAACCCAGGTCAAAAAACCGCCTTTTTAATTTTTTCTCAACCTCTCCGAGTGACGTCCGCTGAATCCCCAACTGCTCCCGGCGAAGCTACGGCACTCGGAGAGTGCCTGCTACTTTCTAAATCGAGTGCCATTGGGCTGGAGCCTCCGGAGCAGTGTGTTCCGAGGCTGGAGCCTCGGAACAAGGACATGAATATAACTGAACCTTCGATGATCAGGCATTGTTGACACCGACCGCTGCTACCGATCGCCATCAGCGAGATATCCGGGCATTGCCGTGAGTGTTGTCTTAAGTCTTGCAAGAGCCCGGATGTAGCGGTCGCTGGCGGCTTGCTCTGAAATTCCCAGAACCTGCGCGGCTTCGCGATTGCTGAGTTGTTCAAAATGCCGCAAAGCAAGAACTTCGCGATCGATGTCCTTCATGTCCATCAGGGCGTCGTTGAGCTTCTGAGACATTTCTTCACGCAGTGCAACTTCGCTGGGGCTTGTCAGATTATCCAGCAAATGATACGACAGTGACGTTGAAGTGGACGACGACGACCAACCGCGGTCAATTGAAAACTCCGTGCCGGCATTTCGTTTTTGAGTATTCAAGTGGCGACGATGAATATCCACCAGCGTCTGACTGGCGATCAATCGGAACCAGACAAAGATTGAACGCGAAGCATCGATCAGAAAATGGTCAATTCGCTGCACTGCGGACAGCCATGCATCCTGCAGCACATCGTCCGCATCGACACGTCCATGCAATCTGGGATCCATGCGAAATGTAATCATTCGCCACAGACGGTCACGATGTTGCGAGAACAACTCAGCCAGCGCGTTCTGGTCGCCATTTGCAACACGTGCGATCAGTTCTGCTTCGGACGAGCTGTTTGACACAATGGCAGGACTCCGCTTTGGGCATTCGGCTAATGAAAACTCACTGTGTTTTGTAGCCGGACTCCCCACGGAATTGAAGCGAAGCAATGCCTCAGTAAGGATCAGCGTCGCAACTGAACCTGTTCCAGGCCACTGACTTCGATGACGTCTCGTTTCTCTTGCTCAGAGTACCGAGTTCCCTGAACTCCAACCTGCTGGCCAATGTAGGAATCGAGGCTCACGCCTCCAGTTGTCTTCAGATCCGCCAGGACTTTTCCAGTTGGTGACATCAGAACGTAACCCGATCCCTGAGACGGATCATCGACGCGTCGCACGATACCAGCCCCGATGAATCGATTCTGTGGACTGCCTGGTTTGATAACATTTGGCGAGGAATTCTCTGTGACTTGTTCGCCATCTAATTCTTCATTTGACACAGTATTCTGTGTCACAGCATCACCATTTTCCATAGCAATATTTGACGAACCGATTTGATTATTCTGCACGAATTCTTCAAATGCCTGAGCAAGTTGGGTTGGCTGTCCGGCGGCCGCCATTGATTCAGGGCCAACAGAGGAAGCCAGTGCTGGGGCCAGCGGAGTTTTAAATCCGTGCGGGCTACGTGCGACTAATGACGCATCGCGCTGTTCGGTTTGTGATGTCAGTTGACGTAATTCGATCAGCTTTGAAAGGCGACGACGATATCTTTCGATCGCCGGATACCGCATGTCGATAGTCCCCGAGAGAGACTTCTGAGTTGCCGCCTGTTGCAGCATCCTGTATTCGGTTTCAATTGCATCAAGATTCCACGTCGAAGAATCGAGTCGCAGCATTTCACCGAAACGGCGATCGATATCGGCAAGTTGCTGACGTTCTGATTGTTTCTGCTGAGCGGCAGATAACGCAGTGCTGGGAGCGACGACGGGCACATCACTCACTCCGTCCGTAGAGGGCACAATTCCGGCGATTGATGGGAAGACCTGCACGCCTTCCGGGCGAGTCGCATTTCCCGGGACCGCATAGGGGTTCGCATTCATTTGAGCACGGTGCTCGGCATCGATTGGTATCAAAGCGGAGCCGGGAATCCAGCGACGTTCTCTGGCAGGAGGTTGAATCTGCAGCATCGACTGAGGACCACTGCCGGTCACGATCTCCCGCTGCCCCAGAATGACGAGTTTCTCGCCCGTCTTCAGTCGGCGCTGAAAGACCGAAGCTTCATCACCGAACTCGCTGCCGACAAATGCGATAACGCTTTCCTCTGCAACTTCACCTTCAGTGTCGTTGATACGTTTCACGAAGCGTTCAGGAATCCAACTGAAGCTGCCTTTCGGCGGATCGATCATGTACCAACCACCCGGATCATGGCGATGCACGGTGACGACGGTTTCTCGGGGCAGTTTTTGCGTTGGATAATACGCATCGCCCGCACCGCTGCGGATGAAGGCTTCATCCACAGCGACTTTAGCGTCGTAAGGAAAACTCTTGATCTGCGCGGCAGCGTACTGTGCGGACAGTGTGGTCAACAAAAATGCAACAACGGCGAATGCACGCATGGCGAGTGCCTCCGAATTGGACTAAATTTTTACAGTCAGGTGACACGCGATGTGTCGCTTGGCTGCCGAAACTGCCGGACGGAAATTTGACCGGCACGATTTGCTTGTTTTGATACAGTGGATTTGGCGTGTCAGGAGCGAAAACTGGTGCGAAAACCTGATGTGATGACTGACTGCCAAGGAGAATTCGATTCAATAACGATAGGAATTGACGGGGATATTTGGAGAGGAATCTCAGTGTTTTTCAGTGTGTTCCTGCGTCACGGTGAGGTTGAAGTGCCAAACTTGCCGCAGTCGGAGCAATCTGAACTGGCTCCGTTCCGGAAGTCTTAGCCAATCCGCAGATTTGACTCAAGCCTGAATCTCAGACGAGTAGGGTTTCAAACCATGCGTTCGATGACAGTCACGCCATGGCCCGGGAATTCATGCATCCGGGGCAGCAATTCTGCCGCCTCAGACAGTGAAACCCGATTGCTGATCAGAATCTCCGGTCGCAGCGTCCCTGCGGAGATCATTCGCAGCATGCGTCCGTATTCAAACGCCTGCATCCCGTGACTGCCGATGATTTCGAGTTCTCTGCCGATCACCGTCGCCATCGGAATTTGAGGATCGGCATCAGAACCCAGCATCAGACCGATCTGAACGTGTCGTCCTCGTTTTCGCAGACTCTTGATGGAATTCCAGCACGTCGCGCGGCTGCCCAGTGCATCCAATGAAACATGGGCTCCGCCAGCAGTGGCCTCTTTGATCGCTGATGAAGGATCGGCTGCTGACGCATTGATGACGATTGAAGCTCCGCAATGACGTGCCAGATCCAGTCGATCGTTGCGAATATCGACAGCGATCACTTGTGCGCCCAAAGCCGCAGCGATCATGACTGCAGAAAGTCCAACGCCTCCACAGCCATGGACGGCAACCCAATCCCCTGGCTGAGTTCGGCCTTGAACGACCACCGCTCGAAAAGAAGTTGCAAAACGGCAGCCCAGGCTGGCCGCCGTCACAAAATCGATTTCATCTGGCAGCGAGACTAGATTGACATCCGCGTGTCGGATCGCAACGAATTCTGCAAACGCACCCCATTGTGTGAAACCCGGCTGCGTGTAACGGTCGCAGATTTGCTGGTTGCCGCAGATGCATTGTTCGCAGGTTCCGCAACCACAACAGAATGGCACTGTCACTCTTTGCCCTGCAGACCACAGGCGGACATCACGTCCAACCGCGACAATTTCGCCGGCAAGTTCATGGCCGGGCACGTGTGGCAGATGCACATCAGAATCATGCCCCATCCAGCCGTGCCAATCGCTGCGACACAAGCCGCACGCTCGAACTGCGATGATCGCGGCATCTTGTTCCGGAACCGGATCAGGAACGCTTTGGATGCGCAACGGGGATTGAAACTGTTCAAAAACAGCGGCCTTCATAACGGTGACTCAAGTATGCAGTGGTGTTAGAGTTAAAACTGACTGATATCGTTCCAGCGATCACGAATCCACAATTGCAAAGGCAACAGAATAAACAACCACGTCCAAAACAGATTCACAAACGCACTGACCAGCATCGTCATCTCAATGTGCTGACTGCGAGCCAATGCGTTCGTGGCAGCAGTCAGCCCAAAAATTGGTGCGGCCAGACAGAAGAATGCAGGTGCTGAAATCAAAATGGTCAATGGCAGCGCGGCCCAGCGGGTGTAGAGCGATAGTATGACGGCGATGTGACTGCTGAAGGCGAGGACAATCAGAAAGCTGATGACCATGGTCATCGAGCATTCTCGAGCGACGGCTTCATAGCCGCTAATTGCAATTGTACACAGCCAAAACACAGCCGGAATCAATGCGATCAGGCAACCGCCAGCTTTCTCCAGCAGAACACGAACGCCGGATATTGGGATCGCGGCGAGCGTCGATTGCGTTGATTGACGAATTTCGTAGAACAAGCAGCCTGAGGAATACAACAAAACTTCGAGTGCCAGAAAGGCGGCAGCAGTTTGAAATGCAATCCACGCATTGTCGCCTCGCAGAGTAAAATAATCGATGTAGCCATTGCTTCGTTGCAGCCAGATAAATCCGGCGAAGACAAATCCGCCGCCGATCAGTTTCGCGATGAAGAAGCTCCGACCGCCGGTGAAGAAAATGAATTCCTTCCACATTATCGCCAGTTGCCAGCTTCGGCCAACTGACCAGCGTCGAATGGATGCATTTTCGGATGGACCTGCAACGTCCGCCGGCGCGGACCAAAAATCCAGCGTGAGCGTGCTGATCACAAACAGCACTGCCGAAATCGTCATGCTGATCCAGAATTGTTGTCCCAAAAACACGACGGTGTTATCCGTTTGCAGTAGTTCATGCAGACGATCGAGAATACTGAATCGTGCAATGGTCTCGGGTATGCTGGAAATTAAACCTGATGCTGTCGGAGACAGCAATCCAGCAGGCAGTGCTGCCAGAAGACCGTTGATTATGTTCGGCAGAAAAAACAATATCGCCAGCACAGATCCCGCCATCCCTGCCGCTCGGCCGGACGTTGTACAACGCACGCTGCAAAACAGCGCCAGATTGGCTACCAGAGCCATCCACGCCGCAAGTGCAAAATAGGACGCAATGATCTGCTGCCACAGAACCCCGCCCAGAGTGATGGCAAGAAACGTAAATGGCATTTGAATCACCAACAGCATCAGCGAACTGACAAGTCGTGAGGTTGATTTCCCCAGCGTGATCGATAACGCCGTCATACCGGCAAGACGCAGCAGAGCGAATGAGCCAGCGTCCTTCTCTTCAGTGACCGCTGTCACAAAATAGCTGACACCACACACGGTAATCAGAAGTACGTTCAGAAAGCAAATGGATTCGAAATAGCGAAGTCCTGTGCGGCTGGTACCAAAGGCATCCGCAAAGGCTACGGAGATAAAGAAAAACATCAGAAACGAAAACGCCGCTCGAATGACGTGCGGATAGATGGATTTTGAATCCATCTTCAGCGACCAGTTGAACAGCATTAAGGTGCCTGAAATCACGTTCGGACTCCGCGAGTTGTCAGGTCCATAAACGCCTGATTCAGGTGACGTCGCTGCTGGCTGAACGAGGCGATTGGCAAATCCAGCGTTAGTAACGATTTCAGGAACTCGTTCGCCGACAACGACGGCGTTAACTGAATATTGAAGTCCCGACCGGTGGCAAATTCTGGTTCTTTGATATCGTCAACGCCTGGCAGCTCACGAATGCGGGTCATCGCGTTGTCGAACACTGCCGCCAGTCGAAGATTATAGGTTGGCAATTCTTCCGGGGACTCAAGCAACACATCCATCGGACCACTGAACTTCACCTGGCCGCGATCAATAATCGTCACGCTGTCACAAAGTTCTGCCAGTTCACTCAGAATGTGCGAACTGATGAACACCGTTTTACCCATGCGTCGCAGTTCACGGAGGATTTCCATGAGTTCAATTCGTGCTCTGGGATCCAGCCCGCTGGCAGGTTCATCCAGCAACAAGAGATCCGGATCGTGGACGAGCACTCGAGCCAGGCTGACTCGCTGTTGCATACCGCGTGACAAGCCGCTGATCAAATCGTTGCGGCGTCCGTCCATATCCGTCAGCGTCAGGACATCGTTGATCACCTGATCCCGCTGTGCAAGGCGTAGCCCGTAGGCCGCCGCGAAGAAGTCCAGATATTCAAACACCGTCATTTGACGGTACATGCTGAAGTGATCGGGCATGAATCCGATGCGTCGTCTGACGGCAATTGGATCTGTTCGCACGCTGTTGCCGAAGACCTGAATTTCACCCCAGCTTGGCTTCAGCAACGTGCAGATAGCTTTTAGGGTCGTTGTCTTTCCAGCACCGTTCGGCCCGACAAATCCATGCAGCGTCTGCGGCATAACGCAGAACGTGACCTGACTTAACGCCTGATGCCCTTTGAAAGAGTGCGAAAGATTCGATACGGAGATTGCCGGGACGGTTTGTGTTGTAACATCAGGCATGGTTCTGTTCAGCTTCTTTCCTTCTTAATCTTAATCTTAATCTTAATCTTAATCTTAATCTTCTGCTCAGCCCGATGCGGGAATCGATTAGGATTAAGAGTAGGATTAGGATTAAGAAAACTAACGCAAAAAACATCAAACGTCACGAGTTGGTGAATTGGAACGTATAAGACCGACCAGCATGGAAACGATCTCAAGGAGCATTTCCTTCCCAACCAATATCCTGTCTCCTGGTACGATCGACTTTGCTACAAGAACATCCAGGCTGGCTGCGGATTCCAAAGCCGATCCGCGGGCAGTATCGAAGAATCGACATCGATCGGCCGCTGTGTGCTTCCCGTTGCCTTCGGCGATGTTCAGCGGAATAGAGGTTGACGCACGATCGAGTTGATTGTGAACCGCATGTGACTTGGGAACGGATGTCAGCAACTCTGAGGCCCATGCCACGAACTGAATGGACGACTGGTAGACATTCAGTTTCTCATGATCAAACTGCCTCATTTTGCCTTCCCCTGATCTTTTAATCTTAATCCTGCTCATAATCCTAATCTTCCTCTTTGTCTCTCCACGATCCCTGTTGCTCCACGCCAGCACTATTCCGTCTTCTCAACGGGGCACCACATCAACATTTTCTGAACCAGGATTCAAAAGCAAATCACGAACATACAGGACTCGCCCTGAACGCCGCACGTCGCCGGAAAAATCCAGGTGCTGACTGTCCAGCATCGGTGCGTATACGAGCAATCGAATACGATCGTCAGGCAGGCGAAATTTGTTCACATTCTGAACACAATCATCAACGAAACTACGCCGTACAAGATCCGGCAGCATCCTTTTGAAACACGCCTCAATCGGATCGGCATCAGGGTCATCAGCAGCATCCACCAACTGCGACAACGGGGCTCCCATTGTGTAGTTGGTTTTGGGCTGACAATAGGTATGCAGCGGTTCGCGGCCGCCCCCCAATTCTATCAGTCGTTTTGTAGAATCGACTTTTGCCCGATAGACGTTTCGGCCATGGATGACCATGCATTTCACTTCCGGCGCGTTGGGAAACTTGTCTCCGAAAACGATCGTCAGTGAGTTCAGGTCATCACGTTGCTGACTTAAAAGTGTGACGGCAAGCTGCCAGTTGTCGGTTTCGATTCGGCGGCGAGATCGAATCGCCTGACTGCTGTACGGCGGAATTCGCGAGACGAAGCTGGCCGTGTTCCCGGAGGTAATGCGGGCATCGACGTTTTCCTCACTGGAACCAGAGGCCAGTAAAGTCTGGTGATCTTTGTCATCGACGGAGTATGTATTTCCGCTTGTGACGAACAGTGTCGTCATCTGCATGACACTGCAATGCGTGTCATCTTCCGCGCGAGCGATTGCGACGGATTGCAACGAAGTTGCTTCGCCATAACCGCGACGGCCGATAAACAGGAACATCAGACTAAAGATGCACGCCAATCCTGCGATGGTTCCATAGGTCACCAGAAAATGCAGCGTTCGCTGTTTGGATAAAATCCAGCAGCCCGGAAAGATGAGACCAACGTAGCATAATGACAGCAGAAAGATCAGCACCCACATGTGTTTAGGTTGAGTCAACTGCCGCAGTTCAGCAAACAGGTCGTCATCCTCAGCCACACTTTGACCGTAACCATATGAGCCGTATTGTTTTTCGAATTGCGTGAATTCTTCCTGATCCGAATTAGAAAGTTGCTGCGGCTGGACGGCCTTGGCGACGACATCCCTGGTGAGACCGGCTCGCTGAAAATCATGACGCATCACAATTCCGCTGCCAACGTAGAATTCATCAAACGGCTCGTTCAAAGCCGCCATGACCCCGGAAAATCGCAGCGTTTGGTTGTTCTGGTCTCGCATTAAATGCAATTGGCCACCAGCTTCAAGCCACGACACCATCGCCTCCTGGCGTGGCGTTTCCCAGTCCGGCACATGGTCGAGAAACATTGCATGCAGACCATGCGTTGCGGTTGAATAAGGAGGAAAGATGTCCTCCGGCATATGCTTGACCGTGCCGGGAATTTTATTCGTGACACCCGCTCTGTCGAGAACAACAGCGATGAGTGCGTGACTGTCTTCTTTCATATTCAAGGCGTCTGTTTGAAGCAACGATTCCGGTTGCTGAATTGGATCAAACTGAATCGCACCTGCGTCTGTTTGGAGCTCAAATCGCCAACTGGTCGTTTGCCCCGCGATGAAGGGATAGAACTGAACCCAGCGACGCGAGTGCGGTCCCAGGAAGACGGGTTGCATCAATGTCCCGCCTGTTTCTCGCAACATTCCGGCGACAGATCGCAATGTCGCTATCGCTTCAATCGGTTCATCACTCAGGTTATCTATTTCAATCGACAGCGGCACAAACTGCCCCCTCACGACACGTCCATCAAAGCCCCAGACGCGCTGCACGATTTGCACTGATTGCTGAACTTGAGCGCAGGCTGTTGTTGGCATGCTGATCAGCAAAAGTACGCACAATGTGATCGCGCCCTTGTTCCGAGGCTCCAGCCTAGGAACACACTGCGCTGGAGGCTCCTGCCTCCCTTGCTGCACGCTGGAGGCAGGAGCCTCCGATACAGTGCGTTCCAGGGCTGGAGCCGCGGAACGAGAATTTTGGACACAACGAACGTTCACGCGATCATCTCCGATCCCATCGCTGAAATTGGCGGTGACCATTGAGATTGCAATTCTCGATTGGCCGGTTTCTGATCAACACGTCCGAGCAGTCTGGGGGCGAGTCCAAGTGTGACAGCCTTAATACACCACAACAGCATGAGTTGCCAGACGAATACAACGGCCGAAACAATTAAAGCAGTATCCAGCGATCTGGAAGGAGAGTAATACAAAGCTCGCTTATCGACGTACGGATTCCCGACGCAAACCAAAACCGCCTCATTCGCCATGATTCCGCCATCAGGCCGCATCATACAGCATAAAGCTGCCGCGACTGAATTGACTCGTTGTTGTTCCGGCATCTCTTCATTCCGGCCGCGAGTCCAGATATCGGTTCCTGCTAATTTATGTCCCGTCATGCTGATCGCTTCGAATACGAATCCACCCGGTTGACATAAAAATGTAGAAACCAGCACCCAACCAGCAATGAGACAAATTGCCGTCATGGCCGAGCGAGATTGCGATTGAGAACGCAGTCCCAGTAACACCGCCAGCCAAGACAGAATATGCATCGTCAGAAATGTTGTCAGCACACAACTTGCTGCATACCAAAGCACACAGAAAATCAGCTTGAACGATCCACTCGAAACCAATGACCGCAGATCGACATTCAACAACAAAAGCGTGAAATGAACGCTCAGCACCGGGATGGCCAGGACAACCATCAGGCGTTTCATCCCTGCAATTTTTTGCGTCAGAATTTCCTTTGCCGTGAGCGGCGTCGAGAGCAAGGCTTCGAGTGTTTCGCGAACTCGTTCCGCCGAAATGACTGTCGCACCTTTCATTGCCAGGATCATTGCCGCAACCACCCACACAAGCTGCAGCAAAGCTCGAAGGCCGGCAAAATCCGTCCGATCAGACATCGTCGCAGCTCCGACACAAATGAACAATGTGGGACCTTCCACGACGACAAGAATACGAAACAGGTATCGAGCCTTCCCCAACGCCTTCTTCGATCGTTCACGCCATGCCACGGGATCAAACAACGGCAGACTGTTGTAGTCCTTCATCAGCACGACACCGCCGGTCGTGCGATCATTGAGCCGCGTAAAGAATCCATCAACAATTTTAAACAGTTTGAGCAACATGGATGAAGAAGAAACAAACGCACGACGAATGAGAAACACGCGAGCCAGCAACACAAAGATTGCCGTCAAGAACAGCGATGGAACTGTGGTGGCACCGACGAACATCAACTGGCCGATCGTTTGCAGCAAACCACCAGATTCCGGCAACAGAAAAAAATTGCTTCCATAGCCGCCATCGGTCCCTCGAAATATCTGTAACCAAAGAAAAAACGGTGTCAGCCGGACGGTCTCTGTTTCCGCCAGGAACAGAACACTGAATACAGTCAGCAGTCCCACGAGCATGTACGACGAAATAAATGCCGCTACGGTTGTGGCGAACCATGAACTGCACAGCAATCCGATACTGGCATATAACAGACATTCGCAGAACAGCAGCCACATCGTGCCTAACAGCAACGTTGTTTCCACACCTCCCAACGAATAAACAAACGCCAGCACCGGAAACGTCAACAGTAAAAATGTAAACATCGGCACAAGGCGGCTGCCGAGCTTTTCGAGCACGATGGTCATGGGCGTCAATCGCGTGACAAACAACGTCCCGATGGTGTTTCGTTCTTTTTCGATCGTGATTGAACCGCAGATCAACGCGGGCATCAAAAGCTGCACCGAGAAAAAAAGAATCGGCACAATCCCCGTAAAGATCACACCACCCGCGCCAAACATGCGGTTCGGATTGCCGCTGCTAAAAGAAGCATAGCCGTAGCTTCCGGAATTGATAGACGACACGATCATACTGTAATAGATCAGCACAATAGTTAGGACGACAATCGCACCAAGAAATCGAATGACGTACGTTCGTCTTCGACTGGAGAGCTCGGTCAACTCACGCCGCAACAATGGAAGTTCAGGAATGATGTCCCAGATGTTCACACCGTCTTCCCTTCTGTCAGCTTCATGAATGCTGTTTCCATATCCATCGCTTCCGGCTGAAACATTGTCAGCCGAGCTTTCTGATCAACAAGCGCCTGATGCAGATCGCCAATGGACATTTGATCTTCGTGTAACTTGATCGCCCATCGATCGACCTGTGTTTCCACGGAACCAACACCCGGAATCTTCTGCACGCGATCCAGTAAATCTGGCGCAGGATTTTCAATCCGCACATGCACAACACGCATCAACTGCAGCTTTTGGTAGATTTCATTCAGCGATCCCTGCGCCACCATTTGCCCGAGTTCGATAATTCCGATGCGAGTACACATCTGGCTGAGCTCCTGCAGAATATGACTGCTGATAAGAATCGTCTTGCCCATCTCCTGCAGGGCCTTCAGCAGTTCCCGCATTTCGATACGAGCTCGCGGATCAAGACCACTGGACGGTTCATCCAGCAGCAACACTTTTGGATCATGTAACAGAACGCGAGCCAGTGCCAGACGCTGCTTCATGCCGCGTGAAAGTCCATCAACCGGAGAATCCGCTTTGTGGGACATATCTGTCAGAGCCAGCACATCGTCGATGGTTCCCTTGCGTTTAGCCATCGGCAATTTGTACGCCGCCGCGAAGAAATGCAGATATTCCAACGCCGTCAGGTCTTCGTAGACTCCAAAAAAGTCCGGCACAAAGCCCATCACGTCACGCACCTGCTGCGGCTGACTCAATACATCCAAACCGCACACCAGTGCCATGCCACGGAATTTTGGCTGCAACGTTGCGAGGACTCGAAACGTCGAAGATTTGCCAGCGCCGTTGGGCCCGATGAATCCAAAGACCTCACCATGAGGAATATCCAGCGAGATCCCCTTCACGGCTTCGAACTTACCGTAGTTGACTCGCAGATCACGAATGCAAATCGCCAGCGGCCTGGGTTTGGTCGGCATCACTGGAATTGCTTGTTCAGTCATCGACATTTGAGATTTTCCTGTGATTCACTTTGCAGCAATGTACACGGCGCTTCAATGTAGGACGGGACTCCAGTCCCGTCCTGACACGTTTGGTTCAGGACGGGTCTGGAGACCCGTCCTACATACATCGATTCACTTCACCACATACAACTTCCTGAACACCTGGAAATTCTCGCCCTGTTGTTCCACAATCACCAACGCCCATTGAGACGGATCGGAACTATCAAGGAACGCAAGATCTTCCAGCGAACCTGCACCTTCCGGGGCCACCTGGCTGACAACACCGAAGAAGCTATCGCTGGAATTTTTGACCGTAGGAATACTGCCAAGCATCGCGACGACCGCCCCGCCCTGATCTTGAGAGTACGATTGCGAAGGGGGATAGCCGCGAGCAACGTTTTGCTGCTGATGTTGTGGGCTGAACAGTATGCCGACAAGTGATATTGTCTCATTTTCATGATAGATGGTTGCATGACACTGAAACTGATTTGGTGTTGGCGATTTGCTTTTTAATTCCGCAGCATACCGATTCAGCGTCGTCCGCAGTTTGATGTTGCCTTCTGTTGTCGTCACCAGCGACGCATCATCCCAATCGATCGCCGGAACCAGAGATTTTTGAGGATCCAGCGACAGCGTTCGAAGTGACACTGGCGACCATTGCTGCACGCGATGCTTGACTCTGTAGTTCTGCGGAAAATGCCCGCTGTAGCTGAGTGGCGAATCCTGAGCCTGCGGCTGGCGGTTGTATTGGTTGTAATGGTCCAGGTTGCTGAAGTTGTCTTCGGAATGCACAACCAACTCGCCCTTATGTTCATTTTCCACATTCGCCTGAGCGCTGTAGTACAGAGTTTCCAACGTGGTCTGCCGCACGGGAATTCCATTACCAACAAGATCTGTGATCACCAGTTTTCCACCGGTGTCTTCGCTGCCCATGTAGGCATTGGCAACCATCACTGTCAGCAAAGTGAAAACGCCCGTGATCACCGGAAACAGCACCCACGTGTATTTCCGCAGCCGCAGCCAGCCCAGTAGAAAATAATCCCCCGGACCAATCGCCACCACGTAGCCCATGAGGATTGTTCCAATGATCCATGTGGGCACCATCTCGACATCCGATGGCAGCAATGCCTGCTCCGCAACCGCAAGCAACGGTTCAGCCTGAGGGCCGAGGCGATCATTGATCCCAAACTGCGACTTCATCTGATTGTAGTCCAGATAGAACTTACCGTCTTTCTCTCGGAAGCCTCTGTACTGGTAGTACTGTTTTTGCTGATCCCCGATGAAGATGCCTTCTTCATCCTGCCCGGCATCGACACCTTGCTGTTTCAGTTGAGCGACCAGATCAGCAGGCTTCCAGTTTTCGCCGTTCCAGACTGACTGATCTTTGCGAACTTTCCAGAGGAACGCGACGACCGGACCGAAGGTTTCTTTTGTGAATCGAGTCGCAAAGTCGTCCACCGTTGGCAGCAGCACAGCTCGACCAAGACCGCAGTGGTTCATCAGAATCGGGGAAGTTTCGTCGCTGTCGATCAGCAATCGCCCTTCGGTATCCAGTGCTAGATTTACCGCACTTTCCGTAGCTTGTTCGAAGAGCTTTCGCAGGAACTCCAACTGCATCGGCTTCATCGGAGCATCAGGCACGATGCAGACACTGCCACCAGCTTTGACCCATGCCAGCAGACCGTCGAGTTGTTCTTTTTGCAACGCCGAGAGTGCTTCATCGGACAGCAGCACAACGTCAAATGCACAGTACGACAGCGGATCCTGTGGCAAATCTTTCGACGACCATTGTCCTGCAAAATGGATGATCGTCCGGCCAATCATTTCCAATTTCTGAGCACCAGAAAGTTGTAGTGATGTCGCTTGCTCGTTCTCCGCTTCCAGTTTCGCATAGATCGGATTGTAATTGTCCAGCGACAACGCGGATTCCAAAAACTGCCGATACCTGGAACCGCTTTGACGCCGCGAGTCTTTGAAGCACGAGCATAACAGTACTCCACGTTCCATCGGACTTGTGGTCAATAAATCAAACGGCTCCGCGCTGCCGATTTTGTTTGGAATTGACGTCAGTTTGATTCGTTCGTTCTCAGTGACAAATGTTGCCACGACCGCCCAATTCTGAGTCACCGCAGTCTTCAGCGGCGGCAATACGATGTTGAATTCATAGTCACGGCCAGCGAGCGTGATGTCTTCGTATCGAAGAGACGCCATCAAATCATCACGTGAGATCACATCGACAGCATCATAGATTTGCAGCTCCAGATCGCCCGTAATAATCTGCGGGTCGTTGTATTCGAGTTTGATATAAACCGGCAGCGGCCCTGACGATCGATTACGAATGGACACCAACTCCATGCGCATGCGGACGGCTGGTTTTTCCTGGGCGGCTGCCAACGCAGGCATGAGCAAAGCACAGATAAATGCGAAGTGACGTAGGACGGCGTACTTGTTCCGAGGCTCCAGCCTCGGAACACACTGCCCCAGAGGCTCCTGCCTCCCCCGACTGGCGTTGGAGGCAGGAGCCTCCGATACATGGCGTTCCAGGGCTGGAGCCCCGGAACGAGTTAAATCTCCAACGTTCATACCATAGCCCCTCGAGCACGCTGGAAATACCACCATTCAAACATCAAAACACCGAACGCCAGCAACGCGAGAATCCACCAAAACGGCCGATCGGAATCGACCTGTTTAGCATCCTCAGTAGCGACCGTCAGCTCGGAAAATCGAAATTCGTCGGCAGGCTTCAGCGACGATTCCGTGCCATTCAACAAGCCAGTGCCGATGGATGTCACCAACGTGTCTCCATCCAACACGTCGTAACGTCCAACACGTCCGGCGGAGATGCCTTCAAGAATCCCCGACGCACCAGATTCCACGCTGGATACCTCACCATCCGGCGACTTGATCGTGTACGTTCGACCCGAATCCACTGGGACTGCTGGTAAAACGCCAGTCGGAGCAGCTGCGACATCCGACAACGCCGCCTGCTTCAATGCCGACTCAATCGCATTCGCGGCAAGGATCGGAAACCCCACGCGATATGGAAGAGTGGATCGATCTGTGTGAAACAAAAAATAATAAGACACCGACAAACCTTCACGGCGTTGCAGCATCAAGGGTCCGGCATTGCCATCGATCAGCACTTCGTAACCACGTTCCTCAAGATCCTTCGTCGCGGCTCCAGTCGCCAGTTTCGGCTGTTCGCCAATCTGCACATCAGCGAGCTGCACGTGCCTCAATATCGGAGCCGTGCGATTCCAATCGACCACATACGAGACGTCTTCATCGACCTTGATGATTTCCTGCAAATCCGGCGGCACAACACCAACGAACAACCGCACCGGAGCCTCCGCGTTGCCAGCCCCATCTTCGTCAATGATCATCAAGTCGTAATCCGCGCCACGAGGTACGGTGCTGCCATCTTCGGCGGGTTCTTCAAGATCAAGATTTGGCTGAACTCGAACAGCATGACGCCACGACGCCAGTTTCGGTGACACCCAAACTTTCAGAGGTCTCGCTGCGGGCAAGGTGAGCCAGACGCTGTTATCAACCGACAGCGAATCATATCCCACCGGTACAAGCCTGGCCTCAAGCAACTTCGACTGACTTGTGCTGACAGGAAAAACGAGACGATCAGCTTCTTCATTCGACACTTCGACCTGATGCGATGTCTGTGGCTCGCCGTCTTCGAACAACTGCAATTCGGCACCTCGCAGATCAACAGACGATGCTGACACTCGCACGAAGACTTCCCAGTCCTCCGGCCCACTTCGCCGCGCGCTCATTTCAGTGATGCCGATATTTGGCCCACCGGGATCGATCTTTTGAACATCCAGAGAAAACGGCAGTTCAAAATCAACAGCATCCGGGAGGTTTCCGTCCGTCATGATCGTGACCGTTTTAATCGGAAACGTCCTTGTATAAGCCGCTGCCATGCGCAAGACGTCGTCAAGTTGTCCCGGTAAATCCGTCGGCTGCAATGAATCAAGGGCCTTCGTCAACACGCGTCTGTCATTGCTGAATTCCGTCAGGCGACGGCCGGTATTCGAAAACGAAAACAGTGCAATCCGTTGATCGCCGGTGAGATTGTCGATCTGCTCGCGAACTTTTTCCTTCACAAGTTCCAGACGCGTCTTCCCCGTCGCCTCGTCGGTTGCCGCCATGCTCGCCGAACAATCTATCAGCAACGGTTTGTATTCAGCGACCTCGGCGTCGGCGTGCAGAAACGGCTGCATCAAAGCCAGGACAAGCAGACACAACAAAATGATCTGCAGCAACAACAACAAGTTGCGACGAAACTTCTGAAACGGCGAATTCACTCGCTGATCATTGACCACACTTTGCCACAGCGCAAGTGATGGAACTTCCATCTTCGGGCGACGCAGTTTCAGGAAGTACAGGATGATCAACGGAATCAGCGCGAGCAGAAACCATGCACCCCAGAGATTGACGAAGCCTGGCCATTTCATCGCAGAATCCACCCCTGTCGACACAGTTGTTCAAAAAGGATGGATTGTAATGTCATGCCAGAACTCACCGATAAAAATCGTCCCTGTCTGCTGCGACACAAAGTATTCAATGCCTCCTGCAACCAGATTCGCTGATCCTGGTAGACATTCAGCAGCTCCGACGCATTCGTGATGTCCAAAGTTTCCTGAGTCTCGCTGTCCACGAATCGAAGATCCCCCTGCACGTTTGGATTGATTTCCGATTCCGCCAGCACCTGCAATCCCCAGACTTCCAGCCCGGAGCTGTAGAGTAAATTCATGGGGCGGCTGACGTCACCGAATGTCAGAAAATCACTGATGATGATGGCCACGCCACGCCCGCGATGAAACCGCAGCATCGTTTCGATGGCCTTTTCAATCGGAATGTTGCCACCACCTTCGACGTTTTCCAGGAAGCTCAGTAGACCACGAATTTTCGTTCGACCGGTGCCTGGCGGCAGTTTCCACGGTTGTCCCTCTCGCGAATGAATGGCATACGCGCTGACGCGTTCGACGTTCAGCAGCCCCATGATTCCGAACGCCGCCGCCAGTTGTTTGGCTCGCAGCAATTTGTCTTCGAACAGCATGGAGGTCGAAGCATCCACCAGCAGCACGACGTGCATTTCTTCTTCGTGCTGGAACTGCTTGATATACGGTCTGCGAAGTCGAGCGAAAATATTCCAGTCCACATAACGCAAGTCGTCGCCAGCCACGTAGTCTCGAAAGTCAGCAAAGTCCGTGCTGCTGCCGCCCTTGCCGGACAGATGCTCACCACGTGCGCGATTCGTCAGTCTACGATTCGGCCGCAACCGCATCCGCTCAATCTGATTGAGCGTTGAGTTGTCGAAGAGCGTGGTGAGTTGTGATGCTAGGGGATTTGTCACAAGCAGCGCCTGGCGAAAAACCGAATGTAGGACGGGTCTCCAGACCCGTCCTGACAAGAATTTCCATTACGGGACTCAATGAATAATCAACAGAACTCTCGCTTCTAAATCGCTACTGATCAAGACGATATGTCTGGACAGGTCTGGAGACCCGTCCTACATCAATGGCGACTACGCCTCCATTGGAAGCTTACTGACGCACTCTTCGATCACATCGCGGATCGAAATGTTTTCCGCCTGGCCGTCATAATTCAACAACGCACGATGCTGCAAAACTTCCTGAGCGAAATGCCGAATATCATCAAACGAAACATGGGCTCGTCCAAGACTCAGCGCACGTACGCGAGCCGATCGAATCAACGCCTGAGCCGCTCGTGGACTGGCCCCCCAACGCAAATACTTCTTGACGCGTTCCGTTGAAAACTGCGAATCCGGATGAGTCGCCAAAACCATACGACAGGCATAATCACGCATCGGATCGCTGACGACGACTCGATCCAGAATCGTGCGCAGATGTAGAATTCGAGCCCCATCAATGACCGTCGATGTCTCAACTTTCTTCTTTAGAATTGTGCGTGTCACGACTTCATTGAGTTCCTCACGCGACAGAAACGGCACGACGACCTTGAACATAAAACGGTCCAACTGCGCTTCGGGAAGCGGGAACGTGCCTTCCTGCTCGATTGGGTTTTGCGTCGCGAGCACAAAGAATGGGGGTTCGAGCGTATAAGTCGTGCCGCCGGTGGTGACCGTGCCTTCCTGCATGGTTTCCAGCAACGCCGATTGTGTCTTTGGCGTCGCTCGATTGATTTCGTCGGCCAGCAGCAGTTGCGTGAAGATCGGACCCTGCCGGAACTCAAACCGATATTTACCCTGATCATCGGTCGTCATGATGTTGGTGCCGATGACGTCGGCAGGCATCAGGTCGGGCGTGAATTGGATACGGTTGAAATTCAGTTTGAGAACCTGCGACAAAGCTTTCACAAGTTCTGTCTTGCCCAGTCCCGGCACGCCTTCCAGCAGTACGTTGCCGCCACACAGCAACGCAGTCAAAGTCGCTTCTACAACGCGCTGCTGACCAACGATCACTTTGCCGACCGCATCACGTACGGCCTGGAATTCGTTTCGAAACTGATCCGCCTCGGTCTGGAGTTCTGCGGGAGTAAGTTGCTGGGACATGTCGACGATACTTTCTTATTGCGAATTTCGTGTTAAGTGATTGCGATTTGTTGTGCGACTTGTTCCGAGGCTCCAGCCTCGGAACACACTGCTCCGGAGGCTCCTGCCTCCCTAATCCTCGCGTTGGAGGCAGGAGCCTCAGATACATTGCGTTTCAGGGCTCCAGCCTCGGAACGAGAATTGTGTTCGGTCATTCCTTCTTTCCTCCATCCTGTTCACGGCGGCGTTTCATGTCGAGCAATCGTGACGTCGTGCCACCGTCGGCTAGCGGTGGCAACGAAGATGGCGGTGCTGGTGCCGTTGTTTTATTTTCTGGTTTTGAGCCGGTTCCGGCTGGTGGTCGTTGAGGTTGTTGGCGTGTCGCCATTGGTCGTCCAGCGGTTGACTCAGAACGCGCACGTTCTGCATCTGGATCACGTTCTTTGTTCAGCATCGACGATCGCACCTGCCCGGCTCGTTCCAGTAACGCACCCATCGTAGCGGTGGATTCACGTTTGTTACTGCGAAACAATCGCTTCATCCAACCAAAGTCCATTTGCACGCGACGAATCGCCACATCCAGCGGCAGTAAACACGCAATGCACATTAAGAACCAGTCAAAGATCGGACGGCTGCTGCGTTTCGGTTTCCGGTCACCGAAGATCGTGTTCGCCATTTCCTTTGGAGTTTCATCCGCGAGCAGTTCGACGCCACCCGTCTTCTGAGCGATCTCTCTTAGGACAATCGGGTTTGCGCGGAAGCGAAGATACTCGGGTGAATAGGAAACGATGAATCCAGCGTATGCGGTTTCCTGTCGCGTTCCATCGGTCGCTCCGATCATGACCTGATATCGGCCTTCACCTTTCAGAGACATGCTGGTTTGATATCGTCGCGGTGCGATCTGTCGAACGGGCTGCGACTGATTGAAGTTGTTCGGGCCTGTGACTGAGACATTGATATCCAGTAACGTTTCGCTGGGATGAAAATCTTCGACGACAACGACACCTTCATTGCCGTTAACGTATGTGTAGACTCGCAGGTATTGCTCGCGCCGTGTGCGGCTGATGCGAGTCACTATCTGAGTAACCAGTTGCTGATACTGATCCCAATTCACCCAGTCCTTACCCCAGCGTTCGTTGAAGTCCGACGTGAACGCGGCCGTCACGCCAAGCCCATAACGCCAAACGGCAAGAATGGGATCCGGTTCGGTGTCACCCGCTGCGATTTCCGCTTCGGTCGGCGGAGCGACCAGAAGAATGGTCGCTCGTGGATCTTCTTTTGGAGACGTCAAGACGTAACCATGCAACTGTGGCGATTCAGAGATGTCCTTCAACATCGGATCTGTGTTGACTCGCGCAGGTACAAAATCACGAACCTGCAACTGACTGCGACGAAGTGTCTTAGCCTCTTTGATAAAGATGGATGGCAACTGATTGGGATCGCTGGGAAAGTAGAAACGTCCCTTCGTCACGCCGGCAATCTCTTCCAGAATCGCGGTGTCGCCGTTATGCGGGAAAACTGCCACCGTCGAAACCGACACTTCGTTCTCAATAAACCTGGCAAGCAATTCTGGCGTTGGTGGCGATGCATCACCGTCCGAAATGATGATCATGTGACGGCTGGAAGCATCGCATTTGATCAACGCCTCAAGTCCCATTTTCATCGTTGTCCCGAAGGTGCCCATGTCGCCGATTTCTGCGTTATTGATCAGCGGCACAAGTTCGCTGTACTTAGACGCTGGCGTCAGTTCAAAGATCCAGTCATCACCCGACATCGTCTGCGCCAACGCGCCGACGAGATCTTCAGAGTTCAAGACCTGAATGGCTTTCTTGGTAATACGCTTCGCCCAACTGTTCCCGTTAGCAAATTCGCACGTATGCAAAATGATGGCCAACGCGCCCTTGGGCAGGATTTTTTTGTTTGTGATCTCCATCGAAATCGGCAATGCCTGTTCTACCAGCGATCCCTGCCACCCGCCGGGCCCGAAGCTATTGGGGCCACCGACCATCATGAATCCCAGCCCGAGATTTCGGATTGCGTCATGCAGTGCTTCGACCTGCGTGCCCAGCATCGAATCCGCCGCGACGTTTGCAAAAATCACTGCGTCGTAAGGCATCAACGACAAAGGATCATATGGAAACTCAAGAGCGTTCATCACATCGACCTGACGTTCTCCCTGCTTGAGCGCCGTAACGATCGACTGCCATTCTTTAGGCTCGTCCTGAGGATCGGTGACAACCAGAATTCTGCCTGGACCTTCGAGATAAAGATAATTTCGTACTTCGTTGTTTTCTGATCGGCTGTCGTCGTCCGGGGCAACTTCGATACGAGCGGAGTACTCATAATAGCCCGGCTGATCAACCTTGATCGGCACAGCGTAACGACTCTTACCCGCTTCAAATTCGACTTCCTGCCGAGCGATCGTCGTTTCGCCTTCTGACAAAACCAACGTCCCCTTTCCCTTCGCGAGGGAACTCAGCACAACGGAAGCTTCATACGTTTCCCCCAGCCTTACAAATCGCGGCAGGTCGAGACGTTCCAGCAGCACTTCATGCTTGTAGTCGTATTCAATCGGAACGACGTCAACGCGGACATCGCGCGCCTGCAGGTCGTCAATAATGTCCTTCAACTGTCCGACTGTTTCCGTACCGTCGCTCACCAGTACGATGCGTCCCGAGTTTTCCTCAGGCAACATCGCCGCGCTCAGGGCCAGCGACTGTTCCAGATTCGTCGCATCCTGGCTGACTCGCGAGTTGATATATTTTTCAAACGGAAATGTTTCACGCGGCGGGTATTCGACGGCAGCAGTTCGGCCGAACACAACCAGTCCCGCCTGATCCGTCGCTGGTTTTTCTGCCGCCGTTCCTGCGACCATTTCCAAAGCCTGGTTACGGGCTTCGTTGACAGAATCGGAAAGATCAACGTTGTACACAACGGAAATGACATCGCTGGTTCGCACGGCTCGCGGTTCGGCAAGAATCAGAATCAAAAGTCCGCAGATACACAGGCGACAAAATCCTGCGATGGCACCCCGTCGTGCAGGAAGTCCTGCATGACCAGCGGCCTGCATCCACCAAACCCACGGCGTAAACAGCAACAGCACAAACGCCCACGGTTGAGCGAACTCAAGTTCCTTCACGACTTCAAAGACTGGCTTGGAGATATTCCAATCCGCCAGCCATTGAAAGTTGATCCATTCGACGCCCCAGAATTCGATCTTCGATTTTGACCATAAATGCGGCGCGCCAGACGTCACGACGAAAGTTGGCAGAACGGAAAAGCACAGCAGACCGAACAGCACTACGAAGACCATGAACGGAATACCGGCCTGCCATTTCACGGGGCGATGAGGCCGCGGAAAGATTCGCAAGACAATCCGTTTGAGTTCGTTCATGGAGTCAATTCCACCAATCGATGATTACCGGTATCCGCCACCAAAATACGTCCGTCGCTGAGCACGGTCAGATCCCATGGCTGATAGAACTGATCCAGACCTCGTCCCGGACGACCGTACCGACCGACTATTGTGCCGTCCAGACGCATGACAGTCAGCCGAGCGGCCTTATTTTCAATGACATAAATCTGATTCTTTTTGTCCAGGCGGATATCGTAGGGATACTCCAGCGGAGCAGATTTTTCTGGCAATTTGATGACTCGGACAAACTTTCCGCTATCTTCAAAGACCTGAATGCGATCGTTAAACGCATCGACGACGTAAACCTGCCCATCCTGCCAGGCCACGCCGCTGGGGCGTTGAAATTCGCCATCGTCCGAACCATGTTGACCGAATTCGGTGACGTATTTGCCTTCGGTCGTGAACTTTTGAATCCGCTGCCGATCGCCGTATTCGCCGACGTAGATAAATCCCAGCGGGTCCTGAGCGATCGTTACAGGAAATACAAATTGTCCCGGCCCAGTTCCCTGCGTGCCGAACATATGACTCACTTTGCCGCTGCCGTCCTCGTCAAAAATCACCACGCGATGATAATGCGTGTCGGCGACAGCGATGCGACCGTCGATGAGTTTCCAGACGCCTTCCGGTTTGCCGGCGTCGTATTCCGGCATATCCCATTGTTTGATCAGCTTGCCTGTCGTGTCGTAAACCAGCACACGGCCGGCATCGTCGAGCACGTACACGGTGTCATTTTCGTCCGCGTAAAGTCCACGCGGTGCCGGGAGGAAACGCCCTGAGGCGGGAACTTTCCATGTGTCGAATTTAGTAAATGACATTTCGGGGTCGGAGTTTGGTGTACCGCAGCCAATGATGAAGAGACAAAGCAGTATCGCCAGTATGACGCAGGACGGGACTCCAGTCCCGTCCTGATCGAAACGTGTCAGGACGGGTCTGCAGACCCGTCCTGCGAAATGGTTCACGAAATCGTTCATCGCGCGGCTCCCAACTGCCACAATACGACGCGGTCACCGATCGACGGCATTACGTCCGGCACCTGATGCAATACTGTTTTTGTCATCCCAGATTCAACGCGCCGAATGACCGATTCACAATACGCACCAATAAATGGCGTCGAGACCAGCTCTAATTGGGATTTGAGTTCGGATTCGGAAGCAACGCAAATCCTCAACCGTTCCGGGCGAATCCCGTAGTCGTCACCTTCAGGTCTGCCATTCAAAAAAGCCACCGATTCCGAAGCACTAAACCAATTCAGCGGCCCTAGAAATTCGCCAATTTCAGCGTTCGGCGGATTGTCGTAAAGTGTTCTCACCGGCCCATCATACGCCACAGCACCAGCATCCAGACAAATCAAGTGCTCCGCCTGCCGCATTACAGTTTCAGGTTCGTGAGATGTAAAGACCATGGAGATATTTTCTTCTGCGACAATTTGTCGCACGATTTTCCAATACGCTGGCTTACGCACCGGATCCACATGACTAAGCGGCTCATCAAGCAACAACACATTCGCTCGCGTCGCCAGTGCTCTCGCCAGTGCCAAACGCGAGCGTTCACCTTGAGATAACTCCGCCGGTAACGCCTGCCGACGATGGTTCAGATCGAACAGACTCAGCAATTCGTCTGTTCTTTTTGAAAATCGCCTCGATTCTGTCCGAGATTTCGAATTCTGCGGAACCTCCGCGCTGACGACATCTAAATGCTGTTCCGCAGACAGGTGTGGCCAGAGCCCGCCGCTTTGCGGAACCCAGTAAAGTGGAAGCCTGTCCTTGTTCCGAGGCTCCAGCCTCGGAACACACTGCGCCGGAGGCTCCAGCCTCCCATGAATTCCGTCGCCAGTTCTCACTTCGTCGTATGAAATATGCGACTTCAGCTCGCCAAAAAACTCAGTCTCAAACCTCGCCAGCACATTTAACAACGACGTTTTACCTGCTCCCGAAAGGCCAACAACCGCTGTCGATCCAACCGGAATGTCAAGAGTCACAGAGTTAAGACGCGGAGCATGACTGCCGGGAAGAGTCACATCACACAGGCTGAAAAGCGGCCCGCTCATGTAGAACTCAACGCAACGGGCTCACCGGCCAGTCGAACGAACAGCCGCTCCAGCAGTAGTTTCGGATCAACGCGACTTCCGCCCTTCATCTCGGTGTCGGCTTCAATCAGCAGTTGCAGAATCCGACTCGCTCGTTCAAAACCAATGCGCCGCAGATAAGCCTCACTCGCCCCGATGGCATTCGGAAAAATTCCGGAACCGGAAATGGCGTCTCGCAACGCTGTTCCGGATCGAGCGCGTTCCGTTGCTTCTGCAAGTTTGCGAAATGTAAACGTGACACCACCCAGTACTTTCTGAGGTGCTTCACCGGCCATCATTAATTTATCAAGGGCCTCCAACGCCTTTCCGGCATTGCCATCGCGAACGGCGTCGAGCATCACCCATGTAGTCTCGGTTCTCCAGCCGCCCACAACTTTGACGACATCTTCCCGAGTAATCGCCGGAGCATCACCGACCAGCGACGCGAGCTTGGCGACTTCCTGCAGCAGCATCCCAACGCCATCACCGGCCAGTTGCACAATCAACGCGGCACTCTCGCGATCCATCGACTTACCAAACTCATCCTTCGCCACGCGCTGCAGCCATTTGAGCAGATTGGCGCCAGTGAGTTCCGCACATTCGACTGCCAAGCCGTCGTTTTCGACGAGCTTATACAGCTTCGTCGTCTTCGGCCAGGTCTTAACATCCAGAATCAACAACGATCCCTTCGCTGGACTGGTGACGTATTTTTCCAGCACCGGCCGATTCGCAGAGACAAAATCATCGGCATCTTCAATGAGCACGATTCGCTGATCGCCAAACATGGAGACCGTTCGCAGCTCCGTCATCACTTCACGAATCTCGGCCTTTTCGCCGTTGATCCGAGTGATCGACGATTCAGAATCGTCACCGCTGACACCGGGAATGCGATGCAGAATCTCAGGCCGAAAATATCTCTCCGGCCCATACATCACCAAGACGCCATGGGCGACGGCGGTTTCTTTTGATGACAGGAATTCGACAGCACTGACGCTCATTCAAGAGTCTCACGATTACTCTGGATCAAATCCAATCTTACTACGGCACCACATGTACCATCATAAGATCATGCGTCTCGCTAAGCCAGTTAGTGTGACCGACAATAATCACTTTGCTGCCAGGCGTAAGCACCTGATGCCGTTGGCCCCCACTTTAACACGAATGTCAGTAAAGCTTCAGCCGACTATTGTACGACGCGACTGTAGACAGGCGTGTCGCCCCAATACGAACCCATCCGCCGAGCAACATCAACGCACATCGCCGGAATTGTTTGACAGCATGTGTCAGATGGCGAACCTATTGTTGAGTACGTGTCGCACAAACAATTGATTGTGCGACAACTTGTCAGACAGAACTCTGTTAGGCGACCAAGATGAAACCAACGCTCCACACGATTCTTTCGCGTGATGACTCTCCCATCACGCTTGATGAGTGGCGTGCGGCGTTGGAACGCCTCGACTCATTCACCATCACGAACAACATCAAGCAGCAAAATCCCTTCACCAAAGAGTTCACGCATTTCGACAGTCCCGGCGGAGGCTACTGGAAATCTCCGTCAATCAATGGTCCCGTTTGGTCTGACGACGGTGCAATCTGGTTCAGGTTTGGCGAAGGTTCCGTTCTGTTCACGCAATTTTCAAATCTCGACGACCCGGAATTGGTGAGCTTAGCGGAATCGCTCGTCGCTTCTGTTCGACATCACCAAATCGGCGCGTAGGTCGCCTAACGCAGTTTTTACACAAGGTCGCTGCGCGATCACCTTCGCTCTTTGGCAACGGACGTTGGCGTTGGTACAATCTGCACTTACTCAGAGTCACTCGCTTCGTTTATGACGGTGACGTAAAAACCTCCCGTTGTCCGGCCTACTCCAAGGAAACCCAATGCCGACTCCCAACTACAACGCGGTAATTCGCCAAGATGGCGAATGGTGGATCGGCTGGATTGAGGAAGTGCGCGGCGTTAACTCGCAAGGGGCCACGCGCGACGAGTTGATCGCAAACCTGCGCGAGGCGCTCGCAGAAGCAATCGAACTAAATCGCGACGATGCTCGTAAGGCTGCGGGCGCTGCCTACGATGAAGTAGCGATCCAGCCGTGAAGCGACGTGACTTGATTCGGCATCTTCTCGAACGCGGATGCGAACTTGTGCGGGAAGGCGGCAATCACTCTTGGTGGGGCAACCCACTTACCGGCGCACGATCTGCGGTGCCACGGCATCGCGAAGTGTCAGACTACCTTGCACGTAAGATTTGTCGCGATCCAGGCATCACAGAACCGCAGGTCGCACAACATGGTCTTGCCGTACTGCCAATCTTGCCATCAGCGATCATTGCCGATGCGGGAAATAGATTTGCTGACAGGCACGGGACTACAGCCGATTGGCTGATCTACGGCACCACGTGTACCATCATAAGATCATGCGTCTCACCAAGCCAGTTAGTGTGACCGACAATAATCACTTTGCTGCCAGACGTCAGCACCTGATGCCGCTCGCCCCATTGGAATACGAATGCCAGCAAAGCGTCAGCCGACTGTTGCACGACGCGACTGAAAATCGGCGTGACTCCCCAATACAAACACATTCGCCGAGCGACATCTTCGCGGTCTGTAAACGCCAAAACCGGCACATGGCCTCTGAGTCGCGAAAGCGCTAGTGCTGTGCGTCCGGTGACGGTGGCGACAACGATCAAATCGGCATTCAGATATGCGGATGCCGCAATTGCACCTCGCGTCACGGCCTCGGTAATCGGCCTTGCACGGCGAGCTTCGTCATCGCGAAGATCCTTCAGGCTTGCAGCATTGACAAGTGGCTCGGCTTCCTGTGCAATTCGATCCATCATACGCACACATCGCACAGGATGATGGCCGATCGCAGTTTCGCCTGACAACATCACGGCGTCAGTTCCATCAATCACTGCGTTTGCGACGTCAGTGACTTCGGCACGGGTCGGCAACTCATTGGTCTGCATACTGTCGAGCATCTGAGTTGCCGTGATGACAGGAATTCGCAGTTCATTGCAGCGACGAATGATCTGCTTCTGCAGAATCGGGACGCGGCTGATTTCGGCTTCAACGCCCAGGTCTCCCCGAGCCACCATGACGGCATCTGTCACGTGAAGAATGTTGTCCAGATCTGCAACGGCTTCGGTCTTTTCGATCTTTGCGACAATCAGCGGAACAACTTTCGGGCGATAAGATTCGATCAGTCGCTTCAGCTCAACAATGTCTTCGGCCTGTCGGACAAAACTCAGACCGATAAAGTCGATTTGATTCTGCAACGCCCATTCCAGATCCTTGCGATCTTTCGCCGTGACACTGGGAGTACTCAGAGCGACTCCAGGCAAATTGACGCCCTGGCGGCTACGAATTCTGCCAGCCTGAATTACCTGGCAACGAACCCAGGCAGATTGTGGGTCCTTCTCCAACACAACCATGGCCACCGTGCCGTCAGCCAGTAAGATTCTGTCGCCCGGTTTAACATCGTCAATCAATGGTTCGTATGTGCATGTCAGATCAGTTGGCTCACTGGATACCACGCCGCGAACAAAACGAAATGCAGCTCCTTCTGGACACAAGATGTCGCCGCCAGAGATTTCTCCAAGGCGAATTTTGGGTCCCGAAAGGTCCGCCAACAAACCGATTGGACAACCAAGTTCGGCCGAGACCAGGCGAATCTTGCGAACCATTTCCGACAGCCACGAATGCTCCCCGTGGGCGAAATTCAGGCGAAAAATATCGACGCCACTGATCACCAGTTCTCGCAGCACTTCAACCGATTCACTGGCTGGCCCGACCGTCGCAATAATGCGAGTCTTCACCAATTTTTGACGAACCGGGATGCGCTGAGCAGTTGGAACGGTCATTCAAATCTCTCCTGAGTTACCAACAAAAAAAACGAAGCCGCGTTTAATGATTTCAATACCTACAAATGCACAGGAATGAAGCGTTGCTGCTCGCCGGGCTGCGGTGATTCCGGAGGATCGATCCACGGAATGGCAAGATTGCTCTGAAGACAATCCTGCACATACGTTTTGAATCGCTTGGTGAGCAGTATGAGCAGTTCTCGTTCGGCATTCCCTTCAGCGGTGATTCCTGTCAGGTTGGCTACCCGCGCTGTCAGCCGATTGGTCGTGGGATCTCGATTCAAAATCACGATACAGTTAAAAACCGGTACTGAGGCTCCACCTGTGCTACAGGTGGACTCTTTCGCTTGAGGCAAAAAATTTGGGGAACTCATCGAGTTGTTCCTGATCACAAATTGAAATCATTGTCCGCCATCGGGCTATAGTTTTCAAACCGCATGTATTCTTTGCGCCACGTCAAACGAATCATACCGGTTGGACCACTGCGGTGTTTAGCGACAATGATTTCCGCTTCTCCCGGACGATCTTCTGGATCGTACGCATCGGGACGATGAAGAAACATGACCATGTCCGCGTCCTGCTCGATCGAACCGCTTTCTCGCAAATCCGCAAGACGCGGTCGCTTATCTTCACGTAACTCAACACCACGATTTAACTGAGCCAATGCAATCACGGGTATCTTCAGTTCCTTGGCCAGAAATTTCAGTCGCCGCGAAATCTGGGCGATCTGTTGTTCTCGCGGAGAACCCTTGTCGTCTGGTTCAATCAACTGCAAGTAGTCAATGATAACGACCCCCAACGGCGACTTTCGATGTTGTCGCCTGGCAATGGCTGCAATTTGAGTCATCGTGCGGCCAGGCTTATCGTCGATGAAGAGTGGCAATTTTGAGAGATCATCGGACGCCTGAACCATCGCATCATGCTGCGCGTCGGTGAGCGTTCCAGATCGAAGGGCATGGCTATCAATACGTGCCGTGATAGACAGGAATCGCTCCGCAAGTTCCAGATTTGACTGTTCAAGACTGAAGAGCAAGACGCCCTTGCCGGACTTTCGAGCTACCGCTTCCGCGATGTTACACACGAACGCTGTCTTTCCCATACTGGGACGGGCGGCAAGGATGATAAGTTCGGTCGGCTGAAATCCTGTCGTCTGATGGTCGAGATCTGTGAATCCGCTGGTGATCCCGGTTACGTCTCCAGCTTGGGATTGACGTTCCTCCAAGCGAGCGAACGTTTCCAGCAGGATGTCGGCGATTGCAAAACTGCCAGTGTCTCCCTGCGATTCCAGAATCGAAAAGATTCGCCGTTCTGCGCTTTGCAACAGCCCTTCAACGTCGTCACTCGCTTCGTAACTTTCACTCAGGATCTCCGTACAGGCGTAGATCAGACTGCGCTGCATCCATTTTTCGCGAACGATGGTCGCGTAGTATCGTACGTGAGCTGCATGTGGCACTGCTTCCAGAATTTGAGCCAGATACCCCGCACCACCAACGTCTTCGTAGTGGCTGCTGCGTACTAGTTCTTCTGCAAGCGTAATCGCGTCGATGCCACGAATACCGTTTTCATATAAGCGATGGATGGCAGAATACATCTTCTGATGCGCGTCACTGTAGAAGTGTTCGGCTTTAAGCGATTCGCCGACTTCATCAATGGCTTCATTCATCAGCAGAATACTGCCGAGAACGCCGCGTTCGGCGTCAAGATTCTGCGGTGGAAGTCTGAGTCTATCGTCTGCCATCGATCCTGATGTTCCCGAATTCCTGTGAGCACCTCAAAAAAAGTTGCCCTATCCAACAAAAATCCTCAGACAACTCAATGCCTGAGGATTCTGTTTTATTAAATCGACGACGATGCTAAAGCACCATCGACGGTCCCGTGTGCAGGAACTCAGCCACTGGTTGCGGACGGCACAACCCAGACTTTGACTTCGCCCTGCACTTTTTCGTGGAACTTCAATTTCACGGTATACATGCCAAGCTCTTTGATCGGGCCGTCAAGGCGAACGTTTTCGGCCTCAACAGGATGACCAGCAGCCTTGAGCGCTTCGCTGATATCTTTGGCCACGACTGAACCATAAAGATGGTTGTCGGCGGTCGCATGAGCTTCGATTGTTGCACTGTACTTTGCAACGGCGTCTGCAATGCGTTGCAGTTGCTTAACTCGGCCAGCTTCTATTGCAGCAAGGCGTTCCTTGTGTTTTTCTACCATCCGCTTATTGTGAAGTGAAGCAACTGTCGCTTTGCCCTGAGGCAGCAGAAAGTTGCGGGCATAGCCAGGCTTTACCCGAACGATTTCACCACGTTGACCAAGATTGTCAACGTCGTGTACAAGCAGAACTTCAACATTGCGTGAAGTCGATTGAACTACGCGAGCCATCGGAAACAAATTCCTTTTACACTTTTCCTGACTGAACGGTTTCCGTCATTGGAAAACTACGTTCAACCATCTTGAAATCAACGACAAGAATACTAAATCTCACAGCACACTAAAAGGGTACATCATCCCCGCCCGGAGGCATATCGTCGTAAAATGACTGATCCGGAGACCGATAGGAATCCGATCCATCATTGCTTTCATTTACCCGGCTATCATCGCCCCGCTGTGGCGATGTTCGGGCTTGAGCAGCCGCAGGCTTGGCTGGTCCACGCGACGCTGAGTTGCCTGCGGCAGCACCTGCGGAAGGTGCACCACCAGTACCTCCACCGTCACGACTTCCCAGCAACTGCATCGATTCTGCAACGACCTTCAACTTAGAGCGTTTTTGGCCGGTTTCTTTATCTTCCCAGGAATCCTGCTGCAAACGCCCCTCAATCAGCACCGGACGTCCCTTTGCCAGGTACTCACCAGCAATTTCTGCAGTTCGCCCCCACAAGGTCACTTCAACAAAAGTTACCTCTTCCTTGCGTTCATTTGAACGCTTGTCAGTCCACTGGCTGTTCACAGCCAATGAAATATCGCAAACCGCACTGCCACTCGGAATAAATCGTACTTCCGGGTCGCGTGTGAGATTGCCGACGATGATGACTTTGTTAAATGAGGCCATTTGCTACTCCGTTCCGCACAACCGGACAATCATCAGGTTGATTGTTGACTATGCCCAGTCTGTGAAATCTATTCGTCTTCCAGTTCCGGTGTCTCTTCTTCGCGGCTGCGACTGCTTCGACCACGCTCTGAGCGTTCGCCTGCCGGTGCGTCTTCTGACGGAGCTGGAGTTGCACCTGTGAGAGAAGCGACAGTTGCGTCAAAAATTTGCTGCGAATGAGCGATAATCATTTGACGAATAATCGTTTCGTTCAGTTGACACTGGCGAATCAGAGTCTTCATGCCCGCGCCACGCATCGTGAAACACACGATGTAGTGCAGACCTTTTTTCATGCCATTGATTTCGTACGCAAGCTTACCGTCCTGCCATGGTCGGTGAGCAACAACGGTTGCTCCGGACTTGGCGAGAACAGTCATGATTTCGCCTGTCACGCCGTCTGGGTCAGTGGCGTATTTGCCACTATCCACGAGGAACATGCCTTCATAAAAGTGCTGACGCACTGGATTTTCTGCTACGGCTGACACGGAACATCTGCTCCTGAAAAAACTTGCATCTTCAGCAGACACGATGCCACAACTGGCCGCACCACACTAGAAGACTGACTAAATAAACGACAACTTTACTGATGGAAGCCTTCGGAGTCTACTCTTCAGGCGACCGATTGAAACGATTCATCGCACTTGCAACTCCGTCTGCAATCCATGTTTCAATGGAATCCGCAGCCTTCATTGTCATAAGCTCCGATTCAGTACGCTCCTCAGCACGAAACCGAGAAAGTACGAAATCAGCAGCATCCATTTGCCCCGGAGGACGCCCAACACCCAATCGCAACCGAGGAATTTGATCTGTCCCCAGCCGCTGAATAATGTCAGCCAATCCCTTCTGCCCGCCTGCAGACCCGCCAGCTCGCCAGCGAATTCGACCTAACGGCAGATTCATATCATCACAAACAACAGCCACATCGTGTGGCAAAACCTGATAAAAGCGAGCAACCTGCTGAACGGCGTCTCCGCTTCGATTCATATACGTTGTCGGAGTCACCAGAAGAACTTTGCCTGCACAGACAAACACCTCCCAGATTTCCGAAGAAAATTTTGACTGAGCCTTACCTGGCTGAAACCGTCTCACAAGCTCCGAAACCGCATCGAATCCAACATTGTGACGAGTCCCCGCGTACTGAGCACCCGGATTGCCAAGCCCCACAACCAGTTTCACTGCCATGAACCCGGCCCCGGCTTAAATATCTACCTAAACAACAGCCTTGCGAGCATCATACAGTTCAACAATCACTTCACTGGCTGGAGTCACAAGCTTTGCGTATTCAGGCAACTGCAGATCGCTGGCTTTCACAGTATCGCCAATTTGCAAGGCACCCATTCGGACGACGATTGATTTCGGGATTCGAAAATCCGGACAATCGATGGTAACCATCTTGGCGTGTTGACGAACCGCACCGCCGTCCTTCAGGCCAACAGCATCGCCACGCAACTCCAAAGGAATCTCCACGGTCGCACGCCCCGTCGGGTCAACGCGTCGCAGATCCACATGCAGCACTTTTGTGCTGAATACGTCCCACTGAAGTTCCTGAACGACAGCCTTATCAACAGTGCCGTCCAACTCGACATCCACGACCGATGACAGAGTTGACACGAGCTTACCGACGGCATCCCCGCAGACAGAAGCTGAAACACCAGGCTTATTCAGCCCGTAAATATTGGCAGGCACACGACCTTGATCACGCAAGCGACGCGTGTCAACTGTGCCAACCTTGGTCCGGCGTTCTGCCTTCAAAAGAAGATCTTCCGACATCTTGGGAGTACCCTGAATCAAAACTCAATAAAACTTGTGGTGAAACACAAACTCGCCGGTCTTGGCATCAGTGCCTTAAGCCAGCGATGACGTTAACGTTTTCTGGCGAATTTAGCACCGTCGAAGTGAAAGGCACTTTACAGGCCCTGTTTTTCGCAAGCGGGGGAGCATATCGATCTTGAATTCAACGTTCAACACCAGAAGGATAACTGTTATTGAGATTCGCAAAGGCTTCTCAGGAAGTCCAAAGCACACCAAATTTCAATGGTCCAGCCATTTTTCAAGGTTCAATTCCTCCAAGGGACTGCTTTCCATCAAAAATGACGGTAAGCTGCCACGACGCCACATGTAGCGAAACTCGTCAAGACTTTCGGCCATTTCCTCAGGATATCCAAAACTCTTGACGAGTTTCGCTACTTAGCATCCGCCGACGTTGAACGGCATTGGCGTTAAACGAAATTCGTAGTAACCATTTGATCGCTCGAGCTTACATCATGTCGACCGAAGTCGCCGCCAGCATTTATGACTATCCGAAGTACTATGATTTGCTGTTCGGATCAGACGTTGCGGCCGAATTCAAATTCCTGAAGGCATGTTTCGCCAAACATGCAGGCTGTAAAGTTAAACGTGTCTTTGAACCTGCATGTGGAACCGGTCGATTGTTGATTAAGCTCGGCCGCTCAGGTTTTGACGTTGCAGGTAACGATCTGAACCCTAAAGCTGTCGAATACTGCAACGAACGGTTGAAAAAGTACAATCTCCCGGAGGCCGTCGTTGTCGGTGATATGTCCAACTTCAAAGTGAAGAAGAAATTCGACGCTTCGTTCAACATGATTAACAGTTTTCGCCATCTCGCGACGGAGAAACAAGCTCGGTCTCATCTGGAATGCATGGCGAAAGCCATGAATAAAGGCGGATTATATGTTCTTGGTATTCACCTTGAGCCTACGTCCTGCCCAGCAATGCAGGAAGAAAGCTGGACGGCGCGGCGTGGCAACCTGGTTGTCAATTCACACATGTGGTCCAAGGGTATTGACCGCAAGAAACGACTGGAGCACCTTGGACTAAACATCGACGTCTTTACACCTACTAAACGGCTGCGCATTGTGGACCACATGGAATACCGCACGTATAAACATGCTCAGTTCTTGTCACTTGTGAAATCCGTGCCACAACTGGAGATCGCAGAAACGTACGACTTTTCGTACAACATCAAAAAGCCACACGTCGTGAGCGGAACGACCGAAGATGTCGTATTTGTACTGCGGCGGAATTAGTTTGCAATTCGTTTTTGCATTGATCATTTTCCCGCTGGCCGATCTGTCAGCTTCAATGTTCCCCTTTGGAGCACGATCGGAGACCCCAGTTTGATCTCTGAAGCCTTTGAATCATCAAAACACGGCCAAGCCAACAGTTCGTATTCGAAGTCTTTAACACTGGTCTTCGGCTGGCAAAGATAAGTCCAACGAACAGAATCGTTCATTGTGTCGTCAGATTTTGGCGCACCTTTGTAACCGTTCTCAAACCATGATATGCCTGTGCCGGAGATGCGTGGGTGATCGCGTTCTGGTTCATTTTCGGAAACGAACGACCCAGCTCTGGAGTATGGTGAGAAAAACGACCCGGAAGTCTGGAGCGATGACCGCGATTCACCTTTTGGAAATACGAAAATTCCCATTGGCCACTTACCAATCCGATGAATAGGTTTTCCATCAACCTCAGCGGGCATTGAATCCATCGGCTCGAAGGTCAACTCCACGTAAACACCAGTTCCAGTTTGCAGATTAATTTCATTTGGAAGTGGCTCTTTCGTATCGAACAGCGTGCATTCAAAACGCTTGAACAGCTTCAGGCTGATTTCCGGAGATGGTTCTGGCTGTGCTTTTCCGCATCCAATGCACAGTATAACAAAGCATAAACCGACTAAATCCGACACGGTTGATTTCATCCGAAGCTCGCCTTGGGTGTCAAAGATTACTGAGGTTGTCAATCTCTGCTTGCACGGGTTCCGAGTGCATGCCAGACGCTGAGATCCACTGAGTTGGTTGTGACACGGCATGAACCATCTGCAAGCAGTGAGTTCACAAGATCACCGTGGAGACTTGTTGAAGGATTTAGTTGGTGATCACCGTCGGCACCGGTAGCGTCTGGTCCATTATAGCTGGCTGGATGATTTGGCGGCAACATGTGGTCATATGTCATGTAGGATGTATGTATGGCCTGTGGATTAGGAGAAACACGGTGATTCATCGCTTGATCAATCGCCAAGGCGATATCTTTGCTGTCATAATATCGCTGGTCGGTCCACCAGAAGACGCGGGGATTCCTTTCGTCTACTGGTTGAGTTAGGTCGATCGTAAACCAAAGATGCTCCGATATCGCCACCGTATTTGACAAGCCATCAGTAATATCCCGAGGGAAAACGTCACCTCCATTATTGATGCGAAATCCGGTGAATGGAGCCTCAAACATGAAGCCAACACCGTTACTCACAAAATAGTTCGAAACAATCCCGGAGACAGCGGCCGCAGCTGTCTCTGGATCATTTGGGCAGAGATATACCGGAACGGGCGTACCTTGGTTGTTTCTGGCCGCTGAGAGCTTCTCCTGTGCCTCAAGAAATGGAAGCAGCCGCTGATGGAACCCCGTTGGATCTGCTGCTGAGTGTAGTTGAGTGGCGTAATCCGCCACAGGAAAACCACCATGAACTCCGGCAAAGTTATGCATTGCAACACCAACTTGGCGGAGGTTATTCACGCACTGAACTCGCCGTGCTGACTCTCGCGATCGGGCGACAGCAGGCAGTATCAGTCCGAGCAAGACTCCGACAATCGCGATGCTGACCAGCAATTCTGTAATTGTAAAACCACGCCTGTGTTGCCGGTGCTTGTTTGTGCGACAAATTAACTTCGATGTGAGGCCAGTAATATTTTGTTTCACACTTCCTCCCGCTTCGCTACTCGTTAAGTCCGGCACCCGGCACATCTATTATGGGCCGGGTGCTATGCACGACTGGACGCAACGCAATTGACTCCTCGATGCTTTCAATTCAACAATTCACAATTACGGTACTGGTGGCAGAAGTACATGATCTACTCCGATGGTTGCGTGGTATATCCAACCGCTTGTTCCGTTCGCCGAATACTCAACAATCCCTTGAGTCATAACTACATTTCCCCCGTTATACATGGCAAGTGCGTCAGGATTGGTGACGGGCCCATCCAATTTATGGATAAGCTATGAGTAATTCATCGGCTGCATTGGAACGCTTTGCTGGATAGTAAAGCCTGGAAAGCCAGTGGGGCCTGAGAATGTACTTTCTGCCATTGTCATTGTTTGCGGATTGAAGGTGATCACCTGCATTTTCAAGTGAAACTTCGATGGCCCAAGAGCGGTCATATACGGCCCAGCCTTGAACACTGGCGTTGGTTGAGCCACTGGCGGGTAATACTAAGCCTGTGCATTTCTCGCAGTCATCACGAAAGTCGTCGCAATGCAAATCACTCCGAGCATCAACTTGTTCATTTCAATTCCTCTCAACAATCATAAATCACCCCAATAGTAAAACCGTCCATGACAAAGTCTCCCTACGACGGAAATTAATCGGGGGGGCGATATGTCAACCCTATTGCAGGGAATTTTCCTCGTTTCGTCAGAACTAAACAGCGATCAATCGAGATTGAAGTCAACGCTCCAACGCTGTCGTCGGTAAATTCAGGGTGGTATTTCAAAATGCAATCGGCCGCATCACCTGCTCCACTATCTGATAGCGCAAAACCATGTGAGAGACGGATTGGTGTCCGCCGTTTGATCCGTTGTAAATAGTGACGAGACCACACACAATGGAGGCATGCGTCATGTACATCATTGACGAGTCGAAATGACGAACTAAACCGCACGTTTTGGAGGGAATATGGATCTTATTCTAAGCATCGCTGCCCGCTGGGTACACATTGGCTCGGCAATCATGCTGCTCGGCGGCACGATTTGCCTGCGATTTGTCGTTCATCCGGTTCTAAAAGACCAACCGAAAGAACTGCGTGATGCCATTCGTGGACGATTCAAAAAATTCGTCCACGGGGGAATCGCCGGGTTGCTGCTGAGCGGCTTTTACAACTACATCAAGATGGTGCCTCAGCATCGAGGTGATGGGCTTTGGCACGCCATGGTCGATACGAAGATCGTCCTTGCCCTAGGAGTGTTCTTCATTGCGTCAGTGCTTGTTGGCCGATCCAAAGGGACTCAGAAGTTTCGCGACAACGCTGGCAAGTGGATGGCGATTGCTGCCGTGCTCGGACTGCTGATCGTGGCGATGAGCGGCGTTGCTAAAGTTGCTGCTCCGCCCAAGGCTGCGGCAGAAGCGAAAATCACTGAACCGGCAACACCGTAGCAAAAATGGTCTTTTCTCGTTCCAGGGCTCCAGCCCTGGAACGCCTTGCTCGGGAGGCTCCTGCCTCCTGCGAAAATCATGGAAGGCTAGCGCCTAATGGTACTCGTTTTGACAAAGTAGACGTCACTCTCCGAGTGACGAAGGCTGCAAATCGCGGCCCGTGGCATTCATCACTCGGAGAGTGATGGCTACTATCATCGCAAGCTGCATGTTTGAGTATAAATTACGTTGGATGAAAAAATGACGGCGTTAAACGTCAGCCTGAATCGACTGCAGCTCAAGAATCCGATCCTCGTTGCCTCGGGCACCTTTGGATATGCGAAGGAAATGACGGCCTTCGTCGATTTCAAAGAACTCGGCGGCATCATTCCGAAAACCGTGACGCCGCAACCTCGCCCCGGAAACCCACCGCCACGAACCGTTGAAACCGCCAGCGGAATGCTGAATTCCATTGGACTCGACAACGACGGATTCGCTCAATTCGTCTCGGAAAAACTGCCGTATCTCAACAGTCTCGGGACGGCCATCATCGTCAACATCGCAGCGAAGACTCACGACGACTTCCGACGCATGGCTGGCGTGCTGAACGAATGCCAAGGCGTCGCGGCGATTGAATTGAACATCTCCTGCCCGAACGTATCCGGTGGTGTCGATTTTGGCACAAACCCGGAACTCGCCGCCGAAGTCGTGGCCGCCGTTCGAAATTCGTGCCAGATCCCGGTCATTGCCAAACTTACGCCAAACGTCACCAGCGTTATTCCGATCGCTAAAGCCGTCGCCGACGCGGGTGCGGATGCAGTGTCGCTCATCAATACATTTCAAGGCATGGCGGTGGACTGGAAACGCCGCCGCCCGGTACTCGGCAATATTCTTGGTGGCTTGAGCGGCCCAGCCATCAAGCCCTTGGCACTGCGAATCGTCTGGCAGGTCTCGCAGGCGGTAAAGATCCCAATCATCGGCATCGGCGGGATTCAATCGATCGACGATGTGATGGAATTTCTGCTGGTCGGTGCCACTGCGGTTCAGGTCGGGACAGCGAACTTCTACAATCCTGGTCTTGCCAATCAACTCATCCGCGAACTTCCGGCGGCATTGAAGACTCTGAATGCTGATAGCGTAGCGAAAGTTGTCGGAACACTGAAGACTTCGACAACGTAACTTGTTCGTTTAACGGCAAGCCGAAGGCGACCTTGTTGCCTCAATTCTCCGACGCCTTCGGCTAGCCGTTAAACAAAATATCCATATAAACTTGGTCACAGGTGTTTCTGAGTGTCTGAAAAAAAACAACGCATCAAACCACAAACACTTCGCGGCTTTCGCGACTTCCTGCCGGATCAAATGATGGCACGCGAACACCTCATCGACATCGCGCGATCCGTTTACCGCAGCTACGGCTTCGCGCCGATTGATACACCGGCTCTCGAATACGCTGAAGTGCTGCTCGGAAAGGGCGGCGAGGAATCTGACAAACAAGTCTTCCGATTCACCGATCAGGGTGATCGCGACGTCGCTATGCGATTCGACCTCACCGTACCACTCGCACGGTTTTCCGCCCAGTATGTTCAGGAACTGGGTCTTCCGTTTCGACGTTATCACATCGCACCCGTGTGGCGAGGCGAACGTCCCGCGCGAGGTCGTTTTCGCGAATTTATGCAGTGCGATTTCGACACCATCGGCACGATGAGCAACTCCGCCGACATCGAAACGCTGTTTGTGATCAATGATCTGTTCGAACGCATCGGGATCGAACGTTTCACCATTCGAGTGAACAATCGCAAAGTACTCAACGGGCTGCTTGAAAAATGCGGCCTGCAGGAACACGCCGTCGGCATTCTTCGATCGCTCGATAAGCTGGACAAAATTGGTCGCGATGCCGTCGTGACCGAGATGGTCGAAAAAGTCGGCATCCCGGCTGAAGGAGCCAACCAGGTGCTCGACATGGCACAACTGAAAGGTACGCCGAATGAGATTCTGAAATCTCTGGAAGGCATGCTGGCTGGCAGCCAGATTGGGGAAACTGGTTTGCAGAATCTGACTGAACTTTTCGCTGCGGTCAACAGTTGCGACTGGCCAGCGAATCGTGTTTCGCTCGACGTCTCGATTGCACGCGGCCTTGATTATTACACGGGCACGATCTACGAAACGTTGCTCGGCGATCTTCCGGAAATCGGCAGCGTGTGCTCCGGCGGGCGTTACGACAATCTCGCCGATTTGTTCACCGCTCAGCAGCTTCCCGGCGTCGGTGCCAGCCTGGGACTGGATCGCATGCTGGCGGCGTTGGAAGAATTGGGGCAAGTGCAAAAAGCGACAACTCCGGCACCTGTGCTGGTCACGATGTTTGATACCGATCGAGTCATCGATTATCTGCAACTCGGCCGAACACTCCGCGCGGCTGGCATTGCGACAGAGGTTTATCCGGAAGCAAAGAACATTGGCAAGCAAATGAAGTACGCCGACAAAAAGGGATTTAAGCTGGCTGTGATCGCAGGCGGCGATGAATTCGCGGCTGGCGTCTGGCAAGTCAAGAACCTGAAAAGCGGAGCTCAAGCGTCGGTGGCCACGGCGGATCTGGTCACACATTTGATGAATGAATTGAAAGCAACGTAATACTTCGCGCGGCCCGGAATGAGGCCGTCAAGTCTCGTTCCGGGGCTCCAGCCCTGGAACGGAATGCGCAGGAGACTCCTGCCTCCTGCGAAAACATGGGAGGCAGGAGCCTCCAGAGCAGTGTGTGCCGAAGCTGGAGCCTCGGAACAAGGGCATCTAAACTCGCCGTGGGCAGTATACCAACCATTCCAAATCTATCTGATGAATTCACATGACTTCTAACCGCCCTGATATCCGTAACCTCCTCGAAGAACGCATCCTTGTCATCGACGGCTCGATGGGTGCGTTGATCATGTCGAATAACCCGACCGAAGAAGGTTATCGCGGCGAGCGTTTCAAGAATCACAACATTGATATCCGCAACGCCACCGACCTGCTTGTGCTGACTCAGCCGAAGCTGATCTCCGGTATCCATCAGCAGTACCTCGACGCCGGTGCGGACATCATCGAAACGGACACGTTCAACGCCAACCTTGTGTCGATGGAGGAGTTCGGACTTTCGCACCTGACGTACGAAATCAACAAGACCGGTGCTGAACTCGCCCGCGCGGTCGCCGACAAAGAAACGGCCCGGAACACCACAAAGCCGCGTTACGTCGCAGGCAGCATCGGACCGACAAAAGTACAGCTGTCAATGAACGCCGACAAGCCGGGAAGTCGACCGTTTCAGTTTGACCAGATGGTCACATCGTACGCGGAACAGATTCGCGGACTGATGGACGGCGGCTGCGATCTGCTGCTGCCCGAAACCAGCTTTGATACTCTCAACATGAAAGCGTGTCTGTTTGCCATTCAGCAAGTGTTCGCCGAAAAAGGCCGCGAGATTCCCGTGATGATCTCAGGCACTGTATTTACTGGCGGCGTTACTTTACTCGGTCAATCCGTTGAAGCGTTTTACTCCGCCGTTGAACACTTTCCGGCGCTCAGCATCGGTTTCAACTGCGCGCTCGGGCCGAAGCAGATCAAGCCGTATCTTGAGACACTGTCAAATATGTCGACTACGTATGTGAGTTGCTATCCGAACGCCGGAATGCCGGACGGAATGGGTGGCTTCGATACCAATGCCGGTGACTTCGCGGGAATTGTGCATTCACTTGGCAAGTCTGGATTGTTGAACATCGTCGGTGGCTGCTGCGGGACGACGCCGGAATACATCCGCAACGTCACCGAAGCCGTCAAAGGTATGAAACCTCGCAAGATTCCTCAAGGGAACGGCTGGTCGACGTACTCGGGATTTGACTATCTGGCCCTGCGTCCTGAAGCCAATTTCATGAACGTTGGCGAACGAACCAACGTCGCGGGATCTCGCAAGTTTCTGCGGCTGGTTCGTGAAGACAAGTTCGACGAAGCGATCAGCATCGCTCGCGATCAGGTCGAAGGTGGCGCGCAGGTGATCGATGTTAACATGGATGAGGGCCTTCTGGACGGGCCTCGCTGCATGGAGAAATTCCTATGGCTGCTGCACGACGACAACATCCGTGTGCCCATCATGATCGATAGTTCCGACTGGAAAGTTCTGGAAGCCGGGTTGAAGTGCGTTCACGGCAAGAGCATCGTTAACAGTATCAGCCTGAAGGAAGGCGAAGAGGAGTTTCTTCGTAAGGCCAAATTGATTCGTCGTTATGGTGCGGCTGTGATCGTGATGGCGTTTGACGAAACTGGCCAAGCCGCGACTTGCGAAGAGAAGGTTCGGATCTGCAAACGAGCGTTCAAACTGCTGACGGAGAAAGTCGGCTTCCCGCCAACGGACATCGTCTTCGACGCGAACATTCTGACCGTCGGCACTGGGATGGAAGAACATTCGAACTACGCCGTCGAATTCATCGAAGCCGTGCGTCGCATCAAGAAGGAATGTCCAGGAGCGAAGACTTCGGGTGGCGTGAGCAACGTGTCGTTTTCCTTCCGAGGCAACGACGCCGTTCGTGAAGCAATGAACGCGGTGTTCCTGTATCACGCGGTCCAGGCGGGGCTCGACATGGGCATCGTCAATCCGCAGCAACTGGAAGTTTACGACGAAATCGACAAGGAACTGCTTGTCTTTATCGAAGACGTGGTGCTGAATCGTCGTCCCGATGCGACCGAGCGGCTGATTGACTTCGCCGAAAGGGTCAAAGCCAAAGCCAGTGGCAAGGAGAAGGTCGAAGAATGGCGAAGCGGCACCGTTGAGCAGCGTCTGCAGCATGCTCTGCTGAAGGGCATCACCGATTACATCGACGGCGATACGGAAGAAGCTCGCCTGAAGTATGGGCGACCGCTGGACATCATTCAGGGGCCGCTGATGGACGGCATGAACGTCGTCGGTACGCTCTTCGGTGCGGGCAAGATGTTTCTGCCGCAGGTCGTGAAATCCGCGCGCGTCATGAAGAAGTCTGTGGCGTGGCTTGAGCCATTCATGGAAGCGGAAAAGGCGATCAAGGCCGAAGAAGTCCGGCGAGCGGGGAGCGTTAGCCCCTCGGTACCTGAGCCCGGTTCGACCGTAGCCGAAAGCCGTACCGGTGGGTTGACACCCACCGCTCGCCTGGAAGCGAATGGTTTCTTCACGGGAACTCGCGAAGAAGCCATCGTGATGGCCGAAGCCGCTGAAAAGCTGGCCGATCCCAATGCAACGGCCAGCAGCAATCGTGGCACGTTCCTGATCGCAACCGTCAAGGGCGATGTGCATGACATTGGCAAGAACATCGTCGCCGTGGTGCTTCGCTGTAACAACTTCAAGGTCATTGACCTCGGAGTCATGGTGCCATGCGAACGAATTCTGGAAGAAGCGATCAAGCACAAGGCCGACATCATCGGACTCAGCGGTCTGATTACGCCATCTCTTGAAGAAATGATCATCGTGGCTCGCACGATGAAGGAACAGGGCTTCACCGTTCCTCTGCTGATCGGTGGAGCGACAACCAGCGCGAAGCATACGGCAGTGAAGATCGCACAGTCGTACGATCAGCCGGTTGTACACGTCGGTGACGCATCGCTGTCAGTGGGTGTCGTCGAAGCACTGCTCGATGCCGATCGCAAAACCGATTTTGTGGCAAAAAACCTGGAAGCACAGTCGAAAGCCCGCGCCTCCTTTGATCAGCGTCAGCAGGTGACGCTGATTCCATATGCGGATGCTCTTGCGAAACGCATGACGATCGACTGGGCGAAGTACACACCGCCGAAGCCTGAGTTCATCGGAACACGCATTATCGAAGACCTGCCGCTGGAAGAACTTGTTCCGTACATCGACTGGTCGCCGTTCTTCAGTTCATGGCAACTGATCGGCAAGTATCCAAAGATTCTGAACGATGCGGTTGTGGGTGAGGAAGCTCGCAAGCTGTTCGCGGATGCTCAGGCGGAACTGTCGCTGATGTTGAAGGACAAGAGCGTTACAGCTCGCGGCGTCTACGGCTTCTGGCCAGCGAACTCCGACGGGGATGACATCGTCTTGTGGACTGACGAAACGCGGTCGAAGGAACTGACTCGTTTCCCCATGCTGCGTCAGCAGTGGGAACGTGTTGGGCAGACAACCTATCGCTCGCTGGCCGATTACGTCGCGCCAAAATGTAGCCATCACGCTCTGCGTGATGAGCCCATAACAGCGAGTTCTCATAAACCAACGCCACTCGCCCACAACGATAACCCCTCGGGGCTCGTCACGCGGAGTGATGACGGCTACATTGACTACATCGGTGCCTTTGCCGTCACCGCTGGCCATGGCTGTGACGAACTCGCGAAGTCCGTGGAAGCGGCCGGTGACGACTACCGAGCCATCATGATCAAGGCTTTGGCCGACCGATGTGCCGAAGCGTTTGCCGAATATCTGCATGCCAAAGTTCGCCGCGAATGGAGCTACGGCCAATCAGAGGGCCTGACCAACGATCAGCTCATTGATGAACAATACGATGGAATTCGACCGGCGTTTGGTTATCCGTCATGTCCGGACCACCTTCCAAAGGGGCCGCTGTGGGAATTGCTCGACGCGGAAAAAGCCACCGGCATGAGTCTCACCAGTAGCTTCGCGATGTGGCCCGCAGCATCAGTCAGCGGAATGTACTTCAGCCTGCCAGATCGCATGATCCCGGGCTCAAAGTACTTCGCCGTCGATCGCATCAGCAAAGATCAGGTCGAAAATTATGCCTCTCGCATGAAGATGACAGTCAAAGACATCGAGCGCTGGCTGGCACCGAATTTGGGGTACAATCCTTGATGATGACGTTTGCAACTGGTGCAGGCGAATACACACCTGGTCTATTGTTAGATGGTGAGGGTGTAATGACACGTGACGTGTTCCTTAAAACAGTCAGTATTCGCAACTACAAAAGCATCGCGGAATGCGATGTTCACTTGGGGCGTCTCACGCTGCTCGTCGGTCGAAACGGTTCAGGAAAAAGTAATTTCCTGGATGCCTTGCGGTTCGTAACCGAATCACTTGAAACATCGGTAGACCACGCACTTCGAGATCGAGGCGGAATCACATCCGTTCGCAGGATGAGTACGGGGCATCCCCGGAATTTCTCGATCGCATTGGAATTTCATTTGCTTGAACAAGCGGTCGAGTACAGCTTTGAGATTGGCTCACAGCCGAAGGGCGGGTTTATTGTAAAATCTGAACGCCTTAACGTTCGCAACTATGCAGGAGACCTACGTCACCATTTTGAAATTAGCGACGGCGAAATTAAAAAATCATCCGAGCCAACACTGCCTCCACCTTCTCCTGACCGATTGTTTCTTGTTGTGGCTGCTGGCCTGCAGCAGTTTCGCCCTGCATACGATGCGATGCAGGCCATGGGATTTTACAATCTGAACCCGGAACAAATGAAAGAAATCCAAAAGCCGGATGCCGGGCAACTTCTGGACCGAGACGGAAGCAATCTTGCGAGCGTACTTGCAAGACTTGGCGAAGATAATCCAGGAATGGTCGAGCGGATTCGTGAGTATTTGTCGTTGATTGTCCCAGATATCACCGGGTTCCAACGAATTTCGGTTGGTCACCATGAAACACTCGAATTTCATCAGCGCGTTAAGGGCTCGAAACACCCTTGGAAGTTTCTGGCAGGGAGTATGTCCGATGGTACCATGAGAGCATTAGGAATTCTGACAGCCGCGATGCAACTCGTGGAGCGGACTAAGCCTGTGCGACTTGTCGGAATTGAGGAACCGGAAACGGCGCTTCATCCTGCGGCATCGGGCTCACTCATGGACGCTCTCCGAGAAGCATCACAACATACTCAGATCATCGCAACAACCCACAGCCCGGATTTGCTTGATCGTTACGATCCTGATACGGATAGCCTGTTAGCGGTTGCGGCGAACGAGGGGGTAACCAGCATCGGAGCGCTGGATGCTGCTTCGCTGAGTGCAATTCGACAACACTTGTTTTCCGCAGGTGATCTCTTGCGCATGGACCAACTACAGCCTTGTTCTCAAAACATGATCCAGCGCAATCTGTTTGAAGAGGTCGAGCATTGAGCATGATTCTCAACATTGCGCCGATCGTTGAGGGGGATGGTGAAGTGGAGGCCGTGCCAATTCTCCTGCGACGGCTGGTTCCTCATCTACTTGCAGATGCTTATGCGGGCGTGGTGCGTCCGATTCGCCAGCCGCGAGACCGATTAGTGGGCAACAAACAAGACTGCCTGAAGAATTCCATTCTCTTTGCTGCAGCAAAACTGACACAGATTCAACAAACCGATTCTCTGTCATTAGTCCTCGTGATCTGCGATTCCGATGATGATTGTGCTAAAGTCTTAGCACAGCAAATGAATACCGTGGCTTTAAAGGCAGCTTTTGAACATGAAGTATCAATCGTGCTCGCTGTCCAGGAATTCGAAACCTGGTTCGTCGGAGCGGCTGAGTCACTGGGACGATTCTTAGAACTAAAGAATCCTCCCCCGGAAAAACCAGAAGAGTCTGGCAGCAAAAAACGGTGGGTAGAAGATCGATTCAAGGGCGCGAAGTACAGTGAAACCATCGATCAGGCCAAAATGGCTGCTGCAATGGATTTGACTTTATGCCGAAAACGATGTCCATCGTTTGATAAGCTTTGTCGAGAGATCGAACGTGTACTGAGTCTGACAACCTCGCCACATGATTAGACTCAGTGGTCGAGAAATGTAAGTTGCTGCTGGTTCACCTTCGATCCGCATTATTCGCACGGAGCAACCGTATTTGCAAATCTCGCATGGTACTTGAGCCTCCACGCAATGTTAAGACGAACGAAACACTTTACGATTCGTCGCACGTTCCAATGCCGTTTGGCGTTCCTGTTCGGTGCGATGATGCACAATCCGCAGCAGACGCTCGGCGTTAAGAGTTAATGTCTGGTTGCGGCGACTCATCATCGATCGAGCGGTGTTGATCGCGGATTCAAGTGACCGGTCACACGAAAGATCACCAAAAGTCACGCTGCTGAATGAAGGCACATGGCGAGGCAACAAACGGCCTCCGGGAACTACCATCGCGCAGATGCCAATGGATGAACCCGTATTGAACATGCAATCCATGGCGGTCTTAGTGTGGTCGCCGATGAACGAGCCAACTTTGGTCATTCCAGTGTCAATCATCTGGCCTTGAATCGGCACTGAGACCGTGCTGTAGTCGTTCTTTAAATCAGACGTACACGACATCGCGCCAATGTTGACCCACGGGCATACGTAACTGTGTCCAAGAAATCCTTCATGATATTTGTTGACGTAAGCGTGCATGATCGATTCTTCGACCTCACCACCCACACGACAGTGTTCGCCGATCGTCGTGCCTTTGCGAATCAACGCTCGAAACAGCTGGGCACCGCGACCAATGTGGCAAGGCCCTTCAATGCGAGTAAACGACTGAATTTTGGCATCGCGATCAATCGATACCGGTCCGGTGCGAGCATCAACAACCACGTAGGGATCGATTTCTGCCTGAGCCGAAATATACACATCCGCTGGATCACCCAGGATTTGAACGTGCTCCAGCTTTGGAGACTGTGAAACACCTTCGTCAGCAAAATCACGAACCAACTGCGCGGCGTTCTGGCAGACCAGATCCCAGGGATGGTGAATCCATCGACCGTTCGTCGGAAGGGCACGTTGGCTGTGGGCGTAGTGAATTAACGATGTCGCAGGATCACTCTGCAATAGCTCCGCCAGTTCATCGCCGGGCATCAGCATCCATGCGGGAGTTCCATCAACAAACCCAGCCTGATGCGTGACAAAATCGAGTGGCGTCAGGCGGCGTTCTGGCAGCCAACGGCCATTGACGACCAGCACTTGTCCTTCGCGAGTCCAATCAACGTTATTGACTGAAAGTGCGGGCTGTTCCTCGAGGTAAGAGTCAACCAGCCATGGTCTCACCCAACCACCAAATTCCGCCGCAGGAAACCAGCGTTGCATGCGCCGACGCAGCGAGTCGCGGCCACACACAAGTTCAAACACCGGCCGCAGCAACGCCACTGGCGAAAGCTGTTCAGCGTGAGAATCTTCAAACAAAAGAATCCGCATGATGTGCATTCCATCCATGTCAATGCAACAACGTCAATGCAACAACGCGACAAAAAGGTCTGCCGCAGATTTCAACCCGACAGATACAACAGTACCAGATAGAAAGCCACAAGAGCCGCAATAGTCTTTGCGAACATCAGAACCGCCGCACGCATGATCTTTCCCGGCATCTCAAAGCGACTCGCGCAGTAGACCAATGAAATACCCGCTGACAGCGGAATTGCGTAGATCGCAGAGGCAAGTTGCATGAGGTGTCATCCAATTTTCGCATAAAGTTTATTCGTAGCGAAAGTCGTCAAGACTTTCGGATTCGCCCTGAATCGCCGAAAGTCTTGACGACTTTCGTGACCAGCATCAATCAATCTGTTTTCTTCGGTTGCTCCGGTTCTTCGTCATCCGGATTCTCTTCTTCATCGCCGTAGCCGTACGCCGGCCCCTGGGCGGCATCCCAGATCGCCATCAGATTCAGCAGGCCCGCAATCCATGTGAACACGGAGCCAATGTCAAATTTCTGACTCAGCTCGCCGTTGAGTCGATCCAGTTCCAATGTGTCACGGGGTGCCTGAAACCAGTTGATGAAACTGCGACCCACGGTGCCTTCCAATTCAAACCGAACTTCATGTTCGTCTTCGTCATGACCTAGAACTTCGCAGCGAATTTCGCGGCGAGGCGAACCGAAGACTTCGCGACCAAGCTGAATGTTTCCGGTCAGCGGAAGATCTTGCTTTGTACCATCCGCAAGCAACGCACGCAGAGTACCGGTGACGACTGGGCTGCCATTTTCGTTTGCTGGCAAAAGGTTAATGGTGCCGCTCACGATTTCAGATGTTCGACCGCCAAAGCCTCGCGACAGCATTCCCTGAAAATCGCTTTCGATCGGCGCGTCGATCCAGTTGATCCTGGCTTCCGCGTTTCGCATACGCATTTCCTGGATCAGTGCCGGCCAAGCAGGAGCTCCGACGATAACTTGAGCGACATAGCCGAATGAAAACTTCATTCTCAGCGGCGACGCTTGAAGTTGAGCCGTCGGCGCAGGACCATCGGAGCGTAAGAGCAATTGACTGTAAACGGGCTGGCCACCTCCCAGAATCATGCCCCAGACAAAAATCGTCAGGATGCAAACGGAATAGATCGTTGCCTTAAAACGCCGTCCCTGATACCAATGCCCGGCTCCTGGGATCGCAAACGCAAGGAAGGCAGCGACCACTGGATTTTTAAGTTGAAGTCGGGAATCTTTCATGAAGTGTCCTGTCTGGCCTTTATTTAATAAATGCGATTCTGCCAATCGCCTTAAACCTTCCGATCCTGGGGCAGAATCGTAGCAGGACGACGGATTCGTGTCAGCACAGCTTGGAACCTGGCGATGTCGCTCTGCCAACTGAGATTCGCATTAGTCCGAACTTGAACAGCATCGACGCTAAATCCCGCAGCGGGAGTCAGTATTTTTCAGTGAAAACGGTTAAAACCATCCTTATCAGAAAATGCCATCTCTGGCTACGCATGAGTTGAAAGCGGATCGAATACGCGGGGTTGCAAAGTGGCGGACTCCATCAGTTGATGGTGACGAAGAAAGGACGAAGAAAGCTCATTTCTGAAACAATGAGCATCGCGGTAGGGACGGCTGTTACCAGCCGCCCCCCGCACAGATCCGTACTTGAGGAACTCCCTCATACGGCTCCTCCGTCAGGTCAAACGATCGCGGAAATTCCGCTACCAGTCGTGATTGCCGTGTCAATCCAATTGATGCTCGATTCGGCTCGGAGTCCGAAGCATCGGTGACAGTTCAGCAAGACTTCCTTTCGGTGACCTACTTCCCTCGACAGATTCCGCCACGGCGGTTGCCGCGTTGTTCACCTGTGTCGATGGTACTACGAAGTCATCTGACTTCCCAAAAGCGTTCATGCCAACATTGCCCTCGGAGAGGTTCGTTGGCCGCTCGAGGAGTGAACCGCCATGCGGCTTTGCACCTGAGGCTGATGTGATCTCCCGCCCCGTTTTCCAGAGAACGCAGGCGCGTTTGGAATGTCCACGCATGCACAGGGTCTCGGACTCCGCCGTGTTCGTTCGCACCTTGCCAAGAACGGTACGCTCGATGTGGCCTTCTCCCTGGCACAACAGGATCGGCACACAGAAGTGGTGCCTCTTGTTCCAGTAGAACAAGGAGCACACGACGCGATCGACATCAGTATGACACCCAAAAACTTGGACATTGCAAACTCCCGATTATTCAAGAATAGTTAGTCCGCCGAGGTTCATCCTCAAGTTTTCGAAAGTTACGTATTCCCGATATCCATGTGGATTCCAAAGTATTAAAGTGCCCGACAGGCAGGCTTCAGCATCTACGCCGATACATCCATCAGACTTTGGCATTTTGGAAACTATGCCTTCGGCTGGGAAGAGGTCGGTAACGACGTGAAGCGTTTTGGAACCTTCAATTTTCAGATCAATGGAAACGTCGATTCTACATGAGCTTTCGAGCGATCATTTCTAATGTCATAAATTGCTATGGCTTCGGCGGCTCGGCAGGCACACTTTCCGTCTACAAATGTAATTTGAGAACAGGCGTTTTTCGATCAAATCCCAGTCTTCTTCTGAGCGAACCTCATTTTGGAGCCGTTTAAGTTCGTTTCGGCTGCCGCACCGTAGTGGATCTTGCCAGAAATCCTGCAAGTGCATGGAATTCTGGCGAATCCCACGACCAGTGCAAACGCCAGTCAAAATTGGCTCCCTGGCTACGGGAGAGTCCTGCGGAACCGGTCGATTGCGATTGTGTTTGACAGCTATGCTGCGTATCACTCTGCCCAATGCGGTGTTTGAGAATTTGCTTGACGCCCCTGATTCTCCCTCCTCCCTGACTGAATTCTGTCCAGATGACTGCCATCGACCCCGTGGTTGCCCGCGAAGCCGCTCGCCGCCGAACATTCGCCATCATTTCGCATCCGGATGCGGGAAAAACAACGCTCACGGAAAAACTGCTGCTCTACGGCGGATGTATCGAAACCGCCGGTGCCGTTCGCGGCCGAAAGAACCAACGCGGCGCGACATCTGACTGGATGGCACTGGAACGTCAACGCGGAATTTCGGTCAGCTCGACGGTACTGGCCTTTGAATTCGAGGGGTGCCAGATCAACCTGCTCGACACACCTGGCCACAAAGACTTCAGCGAAGACACCTATCGAACACTTGTCGCCGCAGACTGTGCCGTCATGGTGCTGGACCTTGCCAACGGTGTCGAAACTCAAACGGAGAAACTGTTCAACGTCTGCCGACTTCGCAAAATCCCGGTCCTGACCTTTGTTAATAAAGTCGATCGCCCAGGCAAGGAGACGCTGGATATCCTGGAAGACATCGAATCGAAACTCGGCATCATTCCTGTGCCGGTCAACTGGCCACTGGGAACAGGTTTTGATTTTCGCGGCGTCATTGAACTGGCGACCAGAAAGGCGGCAATTTTTGAAACTCGCGACAACATGCACCGCCTTGAAGCACGTGTGCAGGACCTGGCCGACATTGACCCGGCAGTCATGCCGCCCGGAATCGTCGCACAGGCTCAGGAAGAAGTCGATCTTCTGGAAGTGGCTGGAGCAGACTTCGATCGCGAGCGATTTTTGAAGGGCGAGGTCACGCCAGTCTTCTTTGGAAGTGCGTTGACCAATTACGGCGTGGAACAGTTTCTGCGTGGGTTCCTTGGCTTGTGTCCAACACCACGCGATCGTATGAGTGACGGTGAACCAGTGCCGGTGACTCGACCAGAATTCTCGGGCTTCGTCTTTAAAATCCAGGCGAATCTGGATCCGAAACATCGCGACCGCGTTGCTTTCGTGCGCGTTTGTTCTGGAACGTTCCGCCGCGACATGGAAGTCTTCCATCCACGCACGGGTAAGAAGATTCGTCTTCGGCGGGCTCATAAGCTGTTCGGCCAGGAACGCGAAACAATGGATGAAGCATTTCCCGGTGACATCATTGGCCTGGTGAATCCTGGCGAATTTCATCTCGGCGATACGATCTGCGAAGGCGCACCTGTCAACTTCGAAGCGCTGCCGCAGTTTTCACCTGAGTACTTTGCGACGATGGTCTGTACCGATACCGGTCGCCGCAAACAGTTTGAACGAGGTTTGTCGCAATTGCTGGAAGAAGGTGCCATTCAATTGTTCAATGCCCCGAATTCTTCAATGCGTCAGAACATCATGGCGGCTTGCGGAGAACTGCAGTTTGACGTCGTTAAGTTCCGATTGCAGGCGGAATACGATACCGAAACCGAAGTTCGCTGGCTAAGCTACAAAGTGGCGCGTTGGGTTGTGCCAAAGGCGGGATCCAAGGCGGAGTTGTCGTTGCTGTCATCGTGCCGCGAGGTGGTCGATCAATTCGACCAGAGAGCCGTGTTGTTTCTGTCAGACTGGGAAGCTCAGCATTGCCAGAAGCAAAACCCCGACTGGGAGTTTCAGTCCATGCGATTCAGAACGTCTGCGAAATAGATTTGAAAATTGATAGCGAGTGTCGCCGTTAGACACCAGCCAATGTTGTATCAATAGCGAGGTCAGGGACATGCAAAATTCCACTGAACAGACCGCATCACGCCGCACTGCGCTGAGTCAAATGGCGACCAGGATAGCCGCTGTTGTCGGGGGACTGGCAATTCCGAGATCAATCTTTGCCATCGCGACATCTGATAGTGTTTCCGCCCCGAGCGAATCAAGTTGGCCATCCTCCAGAGCAACCCCCGATCAACGCGGTATTTCTAAATCAACACTGTCCGGCAACCCAATGCTGAAATGGGAGTTTCCGTCGCCCGACGGCTGGGTTGCGGCAGTCGCCATTGTTGGTGACGTCGTTTATGCACCCGCATTGGCGGGGTATTTGTACTGTCTGGATTTGCATACGGGTAAAGAGATCTGGAAGTATCGATCGATTGAAGATCCCGATCCGAAAACGTTCGCGGCGGGATTCAAAGCCACGCCGCTCATCACTGATAAGATGATCTACATCGGAGACGAAGACGGAGTGCTGCACGCGATTGATCGCGAGACCGGCAAGAAGTCCTGGATCTTCGCGACAGGTGCCGAGATCGCTGGTTGTGTCGCGCAATATGAAGACAAACTCCTGCTGGCTTCACACGACAGTTACTTGTATTGCCTGACGCTGAATGGAACTGAAGTCTGGAAATTCCAGACTAACGACCGCATCAATTGTTCGCCCGCCATCGCCAGCACTTACACGTTTCTGGCAGGCTGCGATGAACACTTGCGAGTGATCGACTTGCAAACGGGCAAAGAGTTCCGCGACATGCCGCTGGAATCGCCGCTGATCGGATCACCGGCAACGTTTGATGATCTGCTGTACGTTGGAACTCATGCCGGTGAAATCGTCTGCGCGGACTGGCGTAAAGGAGAATTCATTTGGCGCTATGCAGGTCAGCGAAAAATGCCGTTCCATTCGTCAGCGGCCGTGACGGATGATTTGGTGATTCTCGGAGGTCACGACAAGATCGTACATGCCGTTGATCGAAAGACTGGCGAAGGTAAATGGACATTCCCAACGAACGCGAGAATCGAATGTTCCGCCAGTGTTGTTGAAGACCGTGTTTTCGTTGGCTCCGGCGACAAGAATCTTTACGGTCTTGATCTGCAGACTGGAAAAGAAGTCTGGAAGTACAACGCCGGAAAGCCAATCAACGCAGGCATCGCGATCGGCGAGAAACATCTGGTGGTCGGTGAAGATCAACAGAATGGGCGGCTGTTGTGTTTCGGATGAAACGAGGGGGCTGAGCCGCCGCTCAAATGAATGCTTGTCTTCGGCACGATTGCGCCCCTTATCGTCAACGCGGTGAAGGATTTCTGTAGCCGGATTCGTGAGAATTCGGGCTTTCACGGTCTAACTATTCCGAAGTCTCACGACTTCGGCTACAAGAAACCGCCTGTTTCCTCGAAGAAAAATCCTTCACTGCGTTGCCTTACCGTGCGTTGAATCGCAGCGTTTTGTCTTAATTTTTGACTCGCGAGTATTATATTTCAGCCGTTCTATTTGATGAAGGCGGAAAGAAATGTGCTACAATCTCCGAGAGAGTCGGCTGCCGAATGTAGTTCACCGTGTTTTCCAAGGCGAACCAAATGCTTCATCGTCGTGATGCAATGCTCCGATTGGGACAACTCGGTTGTGGCGCGCTTTCTCTGCCACAACTTCTGGCCTCGGAACAGGCTGCGTCGTCGCCTGTCAAGAAGTCGGCCAAGTCCTGTATTTTTCTGTTCGCTTGGGGCGGACAGCCACAACAAGACATGTGGGACATGAAGCCCGATGCTCCTGAAGGGATTCGCAGTCCGTTCCGGCCGATTCAAACCAAAGTCCCCGGAATGCACCTCGGCGATCAATTGCCGCAGGTGGCTCAACATGCCGACAAACTTTCGATCATCCGTTCACTGGTTCACAGCACGACCGACCATCAGACCGCCGTCTATCATGCGTTGACTGGTCGAGTGATGACACCGCCGCGAATCTTTCCGGGGAACTTCCGGCAACGAACAGACTTCCCGGCACTTGGTCCGATGTTCTCATATCTCGGGGGAGAATCGTTGCTGCCAGCCAGCTTCTCAATTCCTCGCCCCATTGCTCATGACGGAGTTTTTTACGCCGGGACTCATGCCGGGATTCTGGGATCACAGCACGATCCAGTAGAACTTGGCAAAGTTTTCAATCATGTCGAAGTCGGGCCGCGAATTGAGCCACCTCCGCTGCCACTCAACCTGCCCGACGATGTTTCGGTCGCTCGACTTCAAGCGCGCCGTGGACTGCGAGATCTTCTGAACACCGAAGACCGCGCAATGCAGAAATCAGCAGGAACGCGAGCGTTTGATACAGCCTACGAATCTGCCTATCAGTTGCTTCATTCTTCCGGCGTTAGCGACGCATTGAATCTGGAACTGGAATCACCAGCGACTCGAGATCGCTATGGTCGCAATGAATACGGCGAAAGTTTTCTCACCGCCCGACGGTTGGTTGAGGCCGGTATTCGAATGGTGACTGTGAACTGGATGTTCATCACGCCTGCCGCAAAAGTCTATAATGTTTGGGATGCTCACGGCGGATTAAACGATCTTGAGCACGGTCAAACTGGTTATGGAATGCTGAAGGCCAGCTATTGCCTGCCTGCTTTTGACCAGGCATTTTCCGCGTTGCTGGACGATTTGGCTCAGCGTGGACTGCTGGATGAAACTCTCGTCGCCTGCGCGGGCGAATTTGGCCGCACACCGAAGATCAATGCCAACAATGGGCGCGATCACTGGCCATTTTGTTACTCTGCTGTTCTGGCTGGTGGTGGCGTTCACGGTGGTTCGATCTTTGGTGCCAGCGACAATCAGGCAGCCTATGTTAAAGAGAATCCGGTCACTCCCGGTGATTATCTCGCCACGATCTGCAAGGCATGCGGTCTCGACCCCGCTCGCGAAATCCACGACCTTGCAGGCCGCCCGTTCAAAATCTGCGACGGCGAACCGATCTCGGCAATCCTGTAATTCCACCGTATCAAAGCAAATCGTATGATTGCAAATCGTATTGGCGTCCCCGCCTTTATTGCCGTTTGCGGCTGATTCGCCTGAGTATTTTCAGGCGCAACGATCGGCGACGTCTTGGACGAAGCTGTACAACAACTGCAAAGACGCATGAGCATCTTCATCTGTCATACACATCGGCGGGCTGATACGAATGACGCAATTGGCAAGCGGACCCAGCAAGTGAATACCATCACCGCCGGGATGGCCAAGATACGATCGTTCAACAACAGCATTGGCGACTTGATTTGGCGTTAAGCCATCCAGTGGGCCGCACTCAATGCCAAAGACCATACCTTCGCCGCGAACTTTGACCACAACACCGGTCTCTTTCAACTTCCGCAGGCCATTCAGGAAGATGTCGCTCAGATGCCGCGTGCGTTCGAGAATATCTGTGGTTTCGAATTCATCCAGAGTCGCAATCACAGCCGCTGAAGAAATTGTATTCGCACTCCACGTATCCGACGTTGCGCCGTAGCCCATCGGCTCGCAGACATCGCGACGACCAACCGCCGCGCTCACGGGAACGCCGTTCCCAAGGCCCTTGCCAAGGCACACAAAATCAGGCTCAATGCCATACGATTCAAATGCGTACATGTGGCCAGTACGGCCAAAATTGGACTGCACTTCATCCAGAATAAACAGGATGTCATGTTCACGACAAAACCTCTGCAGCAACTGCAGATAAGCTTTTGGCGGATGGAAACTGCCGCCACCGCCAAGGTATGGTTCTGTGATCAGGCAGCCGATGGTCTCGTTACTGGCGGTCCAGATGCGTTCCAATTCTGCTCGATAGACAGCGGGATCAAACGCCTTGGCCGGCGCGTCAATGTCGGAACATTCTTCGCGCGGAAATGAAATGAAGTACACTCGTGGATCACGATCAGTATCTGCTTCAGAACCAGTGACAGCTCCGCTAAGTCCCTTCTTGCCATGAAATCCAAAACGCGTGGCCATAATGCCTTCGCGTTTGGGATCATGTTTCATACATGCCCACAGAGCCTTCTGAACGGCTTCAGACCCGGATGCAGCCCAGATCACGGTGTTCAATCGACCGCCGCCGGAGCTGGCATTCAGATTGGCAATCAAACGCCGGCTGGCAATGGCTTCCAGTTCCGTAATGGCGTTATAGGCCGTGAGCGAAACTCCCTGGAAGAAGCCATCTTCCGTTGAGGACATCACGGACGGATTCCAACCCAGATACGTTGTGAAGCGATTCATCCAGCGTTTGGGATTGTGGCCAAGATTCGCCACAAGAACGCCTGATGTGAAGTCGTACAGTCTGCGACCTTCCGGAGTCCAGTGAAACACACCCGCCGATTTTGCGAGGACCGCCTGGCTGGGAGTAAACGTTCGCAGGGAATGCGGTTCCGTGTCGGCGATAATATCCCGCACGGCATTTGATCGGACTTCCTGATCAAAATGGATGGCAAATTGGGGTCGTTGTTGCATTGGGAAGTTTTGCAAAAAAGCGGCGGGATCGTGTTGGAAGGCTATGAGTGTATCAAATGCTTGGCGTTCGTCAAAAGTCAATGAAAACGACGCCGTGTTGCAAGAAATAGGGCTAAAGGATCAGGAGCACGAGATCTATTTCCAGAAGAGTCGTTAGAACCAGCGCCAGCGTTTATATTTTCCGAATGCGGAACTTTACGGATCCACTTGATCCACAATTTGTGGCTAGAAAAAAAAACAGCTCACCGCAACTGAATGCGACGAGCTGTTTCTTGTTTTTAGTCGGGGCGACACGATTTGAACGTGCGACTTCCGCGTCCCAAACGCGGCGCTCTAGCCAAGCTGAGCTACGCCCCGATTTGTTTGATTTTGACACAGTATTTTTGTTGCTGGTGCCTTCGTCAAACGATTGACACACAGTAACGAAAACAAGTTCGCGAAACTGCGTGCGGCGGGAGTGTAGCGTGACCGACCTTGCGATGCCAGAGTTCGTTACGCAAGTTCTTACAGGTTCGAATCAGCTTTTTCCAATTCACTGGGTATTCGTGCAAAAATTGCTGGTGGCAGAGGCCCTGTTTCGGCGTCTCCCCAGACGGTACGAAGTGAACTCGCGTCTATTCTCGCTCTGTGAAATACGCATTATTCTTCACTCGCCAGCGCGATTCTCAACTGTCCTGACAAGTATCTCACTTCGCTAAAAATCTCCGTGAGTACTCGGTAGCGGGCTCGTCGAAAGTGCTCCCAGTGACGAGAAAACGGGGATGCGGCACTTTCTGTCGGAGAAGCCAGGACAAAGTCTTTTGGCCAGACAAAATGGCTGTTGGCGTTTAGGGCCGTTGAGTGGCAAGGGCAGAATGTATGCTGGATGACGCCTGCTCTTGCGATCATTCCCTTATAGCCAACGTTCCTCGCAGAAGAGCCATTAAAGCGAGTTTCTGGCTCGACGGTTTCGAGATGAAGTTGCTGATTTGTCGAATTCCTGCTCTGATGCGTCCTTCATGAAGTCGCAAAAGGAGCAAAGATTGTCCAATAAAGAAACGATGGACGGAGGCCGCGATGAATCGCCGTATACCGTTTCCCAGGTCTCACACTTGCCCGAGGGATCATTGGCCACAACGCCGCAGGCTCTCCGGCAGCTGACGTTAGCGTCAACAGCTTTCTGGGGCTTTTTGACGACTCAGTTCCTGGGAGCCTTCAACGACAACTATTTCAAGCAAATGGTGCTCCTGATCTGCGCTAGTAATGTGGCGGTTGTCGCAGGGAAAGGTCCGGCAAATCCAGATCGACAATCCCTGGCGATGGCAGCCTTTGCGTTGCCGTTTGTGTTGTTGTCAGGTCTCGGCGGCTACATGTCGGATCGCTTTTCGAAACAGTACGTTATCGTTGGCAGCAAGATGGCAGAAATCGTTATCATGGCCATCGCCTTCGTCGTGTTGCTGACCCCAGGACTTAGCGCAGACGCTCAACTGATCTGGTTGATCTCGGTGCTGTTTCTGATGGGCGGCCAGAGCGCAATTTTTGGCCCATCGAAGTACGGGATTCTGCCTGAGCTGTTTCGTTCTGACAAACTGCTGCCTGTCAACGGTGCGGTGCAGATGACAACGTTTCTGGCGATCATTTTCGGAACCGTTTGCGCCGGTATGGCTTTGGATTTGATTCGCGAATTCCTCTGGATCGGAAGTGTGATCGCTGTCGGAATTGCAATCGCCGGAACAGTGACTTCATTTTTTGTACCCAGAACACCCGCGGCCGAACCGAACCTGAAGATTCGACTCGAAAATATGGCGGTACCTGCCGATGTCGCTCGCCTGGTATTTCGTGAACGAGGTCTCTTGAAGGCCGTTCTTGTCGCCGCCGTGTTTTGGTTTCTCGGTGGTGTGACGCAGATGGCCGTGAATACCCTCGGAAAGTCTTCGATGGGACTAAGTTCGACTCGAACAAGCCTGCTGGTGGCCGCGATCGGATTCGGAATTGCTGCCGGTTGTGCAATGACGGGGCTGTTCGGTGGAAAAGGAAATGGCAGCCGTTGGGTGACTGGTGGAGCCTGGTTGTTATTCATTTCGCTGTCGCTGGTTGCCTTTCTCGGCAGCGGGCGGCTGGGCGTTCCGGTAAGTTCCGGTGTGCAGGGCGAGGCAATTTTCAAGGGTATTGTGCATGCCGATTTTCTGGAATGGAGTCTGCGGTTCGGCATGGCGATGCTGGGCTTTGCAGCCGGGATGTTTGTGGTGCCCGTGCAGGTTTATCTGCAACAAGCTCCGCCAGCAGAACTGAAAGGCAGATTGCTGGGAGTTCAGAATCTGGTGACATGGATCGGCATTTTATTGTCCGCAGCGTACTTCGCTATTTGCGGAATTTTGCTGAATCAATTCGGCGGACAGAATGGTGAATCCCGCTATCAGTGGCTCGTATTCGCCTCGCTGGCAGTGCTGATGCTGCCGATTTGTGTCTTTTATCGGCTGCCGAGTGTTGATAACACTTCTCAGGAAGAGTTGTGAAATAAAGTACGTCAGCCTTTCCAGGCTGACTTGTTTTGCGACATGTCAGGCTAGAAAGCCTGACGTACTTTTCAGGATCTTATTTCAAGACTGTTCCGCAGGGACAGAAATGTTTCAGCAGGAATCGTGCGTGTTCAGGATTTCGAGCTAGATCGCTTCAAATACGCCACGGTCACGATTCTTCCTGGCTTTTAATGGATCGAATACCTGACCGCTCATCGTAATCCAAACACCGGCTGTTGGCTGAGTGATAGCCACAGCGACAGCCATCCCGAGGTTGAATATCGCATCACTGTTGCGGAAACTGGCTGGCTGCATCGCACCTGTCAACACGATTCGTTTGTGAGGAATGCTGATCAGCAGGCGTGAGGTTTCGATCATGGTGTCCGTGCCGTGAGTGATCACGATGTATTGTTCTTTGCATCGCTCAACAGCTTCCCGAACCCGCTGTCGATCATCGGGAGTCATGTCGAGACTGTCCTTTCGCATCAAAGATTCCACTGTGTATTCGAAACTTACAGGTAGGTCCTGCAATATCCGTTCAACACCCGGCGCGCCAACCTGATATTCGCTTAACTGATCGAAGTAGACTTTGTCGATCGTGCCGCCCACGGTAATAAATCGTAGTCTCATTGGTCGCGACTGCCCTTCGATGCGGCGTTGCCTTCCGATCCGGCGTTGCCTTTGGGCTCGCGGAGCTTTGCAGCCTGATAAGCATCTTCCATTTCACGCAGAGTCGCGTCTTTCATGCTGCGACCAATTTGTTTCATGGCCTCTTCGATTGCCTGAAATCGCCGCGAGAATTTTGCATTGCTACGCCGCAGTGCTTCTTCGGCATTCAGACCCCAGCGACGACCGATGTTGGCCAGCACGAACAATACGTCGCCGAGTTCCGATTCCGCCTTGTCTTTGATTTCCGGATCCAACAGTGGCTCATCAGGAATCACGTCTGCATCCACGGTCGCCGAAATCACTGGAATTGTGACATCACCAAAGAGTTCGACCGCCAGCTCGGTCAGCTCTTCATTCAGCTTGTCAAACAGCATACGTCGATCGGGAAAATCGTATCCCACCGCCGCGACTTTGGACGTAATACGGGCCGCTCGAGCCAATTGAGGCAATTCCACCGGAATCCCATCCAGTTGAGATTTGCGAGCTGGTTTTTCCTGTTGCTTGATGGACGCCCAGTTTTGTTTCACGTCAGCGACGGTCGGAGCGTTCACATCGCCAAATACGTGCGGATGACGACGTATCATTTTGTCGGCGATGTTGCGAACAACGTCGGTCAGGACAAATCGTTTCTCATCAGCAGCGATCTGCGAATCAAGAATCACCTGCAACAACACATCTCCCAGCTCTTCGCAAATCGCATCGTTGTCGTCCGCATCAATGGCTTCAAGAAGTTCATAGGTTTCTTCCAGCGTATAGGGTTTGATCGTCTTCATCGTCTGCTGCCGATCCCATGGACACCCGCCCGGCGCGCGGAGTCGAGCGACCACTTCACAGAGACGACGAAACTCCGGCAACAAAGAATCAAAAGCGGGCGGAGTGCCGTGGTGACTGGTAACGTCTGATGGTGAGGGTGCAGTCGCACTTAGTTGTGAAGATGGGAGCGCGAGGCTCCTGCCGAGCCGTGTGTTTCCGCAGACCATCGGCTCGGCAGGAGCCTCACCCTCCCGAGAATCAATTTTCGTTTCGCTCCCGATGAAATCCGAGACTGCAATCAATTGCGATTCGTCTTCAGCCACTGGATGAGGCGAGGGCTGATGTGTTTTGAGGTAGATGACCTTGGAATCATCCGGTCCGTAGAAGTGTGGCAGTTCGGCAACTTTTTGATAACCGCAGCGATCATAGAAGCGTCGCGTTGGCAGATAGTGATCGCGGCCGGAAGTCTCGACGTAAATCCGCTCTCCGCCGCCGCTGAAAATTAACTCTTCGGTCACCGACATCAACCACTTGCCGAAGCCATGCTTTTGACAGTCGCTATGAATTGCGATCCAGAAAATGTCGTAGCTATTCACAGTGCATGCGATTGGACCGTAGCACGAATATCCAACTGTTCGTCCATCAAGTTCCACGAAAGCAAAGAAATACCCCGACGCCTCGCCCTTGCGAATTCGTTCATCGACAAGTTCGACAGCAACATCAGTCTCAGCCGGATAGAAGAAGCCCGTCGACTCCACGATTTCGCGAACTCTGGTCGTGTCGGCTTCAAGAACGTCGTACCGCAGTGAAACGGATTTTCCGGCAAGTTCGGGCGGCGATGAATTCAAGAGGTTCATAAAGTGTGTTTTGAAGGCCCAAAGGAACAAGAGCATCAAGCTCGGCCGCGCGAAGTCTATGTCTGCGACTGCCGCACTTTGACGATTTCGACATCCACTGTAAACCGCTGCGGGAACAATTGCCTTCAAGAAGACTGACTGTCGAACGCAAAAGTCGCAATCCGTTCAACGGGACAAGTTCGAAATTCGATCAAGTCACTTTTAGCGGACGGCTGCAGGCTGTTTTCGCATTCCATTGCGGAGTAAAGTCCGTTGACAGAAAGATCGAAGGGCTAGAACACAATTTTCAGTACTATGAAACCTACGACAAATAGAAGTCTATCCTGAATGAAGATTACATTTCTTGGTGCTGCCAGCGAAGTTACCGGCAGTCAGCATCTGATCGAAACATCATCCGCCAGAATCCTGCTCGACTGTGGACTGTTCCAGGGCCGCAGCAGTGAGACGCGACCAAAGAACGAACGCTTTCGATGTACGCCGGAAAAACTTGATCTGGTCATTCTGTCGCACGCTCATATCGACCATTGTGGTCGGCTTCCCGCATTGTGCAAGGCTGGTTTTCGAGGACCGATCGTTTGCAGTTACCCCACGGGCGACATCGCCGATCTTATGCTTCAGGACAGCGCACACATTCAGCAGGAAGATGCAAAATATCGACGGAAGAAAAATCTGGGGCATGGCGGCGAATCTGACAAGCCGCTGTATACGCTGGAAGACGTCCGCAAGATGTCGAAGCAAATGGAACCCATCAAGTTTCATCAATGGCGGGAAGTTTATCCAGGTGTTCGAGTGCGACTTCATCACGCCGGTCATATCCTCGGGGCCGCGATTGTTGAGCTGGAACTGGAGGACGATGGCGAAGTGAAGCGTGTCGTATTTACGGGAGATCTTGGGCGGCGCAATCAACCTATTCTGAACGATCCTGAAACAATGGAACGCTGCGATGTGCTGATTTCGGAATCAACATACGGCAATAGGTTGCATCCCGACTCCGGTGACGTCAAAGCAGAGTTGCGACGAGTCATTTGTGAAGCTTCGCGGCGACAGGGCAAAGTGATCGTGCCGGCGTTTAGTCTAGGTCGAACGCAGATGCTGGTGTACCTGCTGAATGAACTTCGCAACGAAGACGCGATGTGTCGCGTGCCCGTGTTTGTAGACAGCCCACTGGCAACAAGGTTAACAGAGGTCCATAGAACGCACTCAGAAGATATGGACGATGATGTCCGTGACACCCTCAAACACGACGATGACGTCTTCGATTTCGAAGGTCTGACATACGTCCGATCACAGGACGAAAGCATCGCATTAAATCGACGCAAAGGTCCATTCGTTGTGATCGCAGCGGGTGGTATGTGCGAAAACGGTCGCGTCGTGCACCACTTGAAAAATGCAGTCTCGGATGAAGCCAATACCATTTTGATCATTGGATTTCAGGCAGAACATACACTTGGGCGGCTTATTGTCGATCGACGGCCAGAACTGAATATTCTGGGACGTCGTTATCCTTTGAAAGCTCACGTAGAAATTGTCAACGGCCTGTCCGCGCATGCAGATGCAAATGACTTCCAGTGGTGGTTCGGAGAACTCCTGAAAAAAGGCGGAGCGGGGCAGGTCTTTCTGGTCCACGGCGAAGAAAAAGGGTTGGAGGCTTTAGCAAAGCTGACGGCAGAGTGTTCCGATCTTCCGCCGATGATTCCAAAGTTCGGCGAAAGTTTCGACGTTTAGCAGGTTAATCTCCGTATCCAGAATGTCCATCTGGATTGTGATATTCAGGATACTGCAGAGACAAATTGCAAAACCATGCCGAATCTCATTGAAGCTGTCAATCTTCATAAAACGTTTGTAACTCCCGTCGGCACGGTGCATGCCGTCAATGGATTGTCGCTGACAGTTGCGGGTGGCGAAGTCTTCGGGCTGCTCGGCGCGAACGGTGCTGGAAAAACAACGACATTGCGAATGATTCTGGGCCTGATGAAACCAACGTCTGGAAAGGCGATTGTCGCGGGCATTGATGTGGCCGAACATCCAGAAGAAGTCAAACGCAGTGTCGCACTGGTTTCGGCGAGCGCGGGTTTGTATCAGTGGTTATCGCCGCGTGAACTGATGCACTACTTCGCGGATCTGTACGACGTTTCCACAGATGACGCAATACGACGCGTTGATGAACTGACGAAATTGTTTGATCTGCAGAGCTTCGTGGATCGCCCGTGTGCAGGTCTGAGCACCGGGCAGCAGCAGCGAGTCAATCTGGCTCGATCGCTGATGCACGATCCGCCGGTTGTGCTGATGGATGAGCCGACTCGCGGTCTGGATATTGTTGGCTCAAAACGCATCTTCGATTTTACTGCGCAGTTGAAGCAGTTGGGCAAGGCGGTGATTTTCTGTACGCATCGGCTTGAGGAAGCTCAACGCTTGTGTGACCGCTTTGGTCTCATGTTTCGAGGCCGCCTGCAACTGCAGGGTTCGCTGGCGGAGCTGCGAAAAAGCTCGGGACTTGAATCCATCACCGACATGTTTCTGGATCTGATGGAGCGGAACGATGCGACGACGGAAGAAGCCATGCAGCCGCAACTGGTAACGACAGCTCCAAAACATGAAGGCAGGTCTGTGTGAGCGGATTGACCAATGATAGTCGTTCGAAAACGGCGAAGACTCGATCACCCATCATGCGTGTGCTCAGACTATCGCGGAAGGAATTGCGTGAATCGCTGCGAGATCGCCGCACGTTGGTCACGCTGATCGTTATGCCTCTGATTGTTTATCCGTTACTGGGGTCAGTGGTCCAGAAGTTCGCCATCAATCGCTTCGATCCGAATTCTCCGCCGGCGTTAGTCGTGTTCGATGGCAGTCTTCCGGAAGTCGCCGCTGATGCCATGCTGGAACTCCCTGAATCAAACGGGACTACATTAAAAGGCCGTACGAAGCCGAGTGGTGATGACAAAATAAAGTCGGAAGAAAAAAACAGTCCCGCCTCGCTGCAGGACGTCGCGACGTCATTGACAGGCTCTGAAACAGGATCCGCCATCGGCGCATTGACGAATAGTGATGAAGGAAATGTTCGGCCAATACGACTTCAACGCTACGAACAACCGGTGAAGCGTGAATTTATGGAGGAGTTTCTACAGGCCGGAGAAGCGGATGTGGGCGTTCGACAGACCATTGCAGTCAGAGATGACGCCACGGGAGTTGTGCAGCCGTCCGATTTTCAAATCATTAGCCGACAAGGCGATGCATTCAGCCAGCAAGCAGCGGTGGAAGTTGAAAAACGTGTACTGGCTTTTCGCGATCGCGAACTGCGAAAACTGCTCGACAACACTCAGTTTGGTTCAGCGGTGCTGCCTACGATTTCCAAACTGCGACTGGCGAACGACGCACCGCAATCTTCACCTCTGGGAGCATTCATCCCATTGATGCTGGTCTTAATGACGATGACAGGTGCGGTCTATCCGGCGATCGACCTGACCGCCGGCGAACGTGAACGCGGGACATTGGAAATGTTGATGGCAGCCCCTGTTTCCCGAGCTCAATTGTTGACCGGGAAGTTCATTGCCGTCTTGACGGTCGCAGTCCTGACGGCGGTGATCAATCTTGTCGCAATGCTTCTGACACTCTACGCAACCGGTTTTGATCGTGTGCTGTTGGCGGACGGTGCCACATTCCAAATGTTCTTTTCCGTTCTGATTCTGCTTGTGGTTTTTGCATCATTCTTTTCTGCCGTGCTGCTTTCCATCACCAGCTTCGCTCGCAGTTTTCGCGAAGCCCAGGCATGGCTGATTCCGCTGATGCTGGTATCGCTCGCACCGGGGATTTTAAGTCTGATGCCGGGTGTCAATCTGACGCTTGGACTCGCCGTCCTGCCGCTGGTGAATATCGTGCTGCTCGGTCGCGAATTATTTCAAGGGACGGCCGCGTTACACCTTTATGCGGTGACTTTGCTATCGACCCTGGTGTATACGATTTTGGCTTTGCGAGTCGCCGCGAATGTCTTTGGTCACGACACCGTGCTGTTTGGAAGTTCCGCAGGAGTTTCAGCATGGGCGAAACGACCAACAGAAACCCGTGAAAGCATCCCGACGTCAATTGGAGTCGGCTGGCTGATTTTGCTGATACCGTTGTTCATCGTGCTTTCCGGCCTGCGCAGCCGGGTTGTGCCGATCGACAATTTGTCTGGGCAATTGATTCTATCCGGCTGCCTGACAACAATTTTGTTTGCGGTTTTTCCGGTAGCGATCACTAAATGGATTCGCGCGTCCGCTGTGCAGGTTTTTGCCTTGCATAGATTTCATGTGGCGACACTAATTGGTGCCCTCCTGTTGGGATGCACGATGTGGACGTTGGCTTATCAGGTGCTGATGTTTTCTAAAGGCCCGTTGCAGTGGCTGGAAATGCTGAACAATTCAAAATTGAAAGAATTGGCCGAACGTCTGACATCTGAAACACCGTACCTGATTCGAATTGTCACGTTAGCGTTAGTTCCGGCGATTTGCGAAGAATTATTTTTCCGGGGCTTCCTGATCAATACAATTCAAAAACGTGCGAACCTGTGGCTAAGGCCGATGTTGATCAGCACGTTTGTGTTCGCTGCGTTTCATGTGGTTGTGGATCAGTCGCTGACGCTGGAACGTTTCCCCGCGACTTTTCTGCTTGGTCTGGTATTGTGCGGCATTCGGCTGTCCAGCGGCAGCATCTTTCCCGGTATTGTGATGCACGCAATCAGCAATGGATTGTTACTATCGCTGAAAGAACTGGACCCCGTACTGCAGGCCATCGGGCTGAACCTGAATGTTGAAAACGAAACATCTCTGCCGACATGGTTTTTGATGGCTTCATTGTTGATCAGTGGTGCGGGAGCCGGGCTTGTGTGGATGGGACGGAAGCGCGCGAAAACGCTGCAGCCTGTCCGTGAGCGCTCAATCTGAACATGCTTCGGAGTGTGGGGTAGATAGGTGCCCTGTTTTTCAATCCTTGATCGGTGCTTATACCATCCGAGATCAGGAATGATGCCCTCAACGGCTATCGTTGTCATGTCCCTTCTGCCCCGAGAGCGGGGGAGAGTCGGCCGTAGGCCGGATGAGCGGTTTATTATCAAACGAAGCTGAAGATCGAATAATAAATTTCCCCCTCATCCTCTCCGCCTAATGACGTGGACTTATGAGAAAAGCAAGCGAACACATCGGGCTGGCTCGGCGAGCCCAGATGGTTGTCATCGCACCGACAACAGCACAGACGATCGCCAGACTCGCGCACGGTATGGCCGCTGATTTGTTCAGCACCACGATGCTGGTTTCAACAGCACCGGCCATCATCGCACCAGCTACGAACTGCGACATGTGGGCAAAGCCAGCTCTGCAACGCAATGTCGCACAGTTGAATGAAGATGGTTACCACATCGTCGGTCCGGAGGAAGGCTGGCTAAGTTGCGGTCAGGTTGGGTCAGGCCGCATGGCCGATCCCGGACGAATTCTGCTGGAAATGCAAGCCGTGCTGGCCGGCGAAGTTGCATGATGAGAATTCTGATTACCGCCAGACCAACCCGCGAATACATCGACGACGTGCGATTTCTTTCCAACGCCAGCAACGGACGCATGGGGTACTCCCTGGCGACCGCTGCAATTGCTGGCGGACATGAAGTTGTGCTTGTCACGGGCCCTGTTGAACAATCAGCACCGGAAGGCTGCGAAGTTCATCGACACGAAACCACAGATCAGCTTCGTCAGCGATGTCTGGAACTTTTCCCGGGGTGCGATGGAGTCATTGCAACTGCAGCCGTCTGCGACTATCGGCCCAAATCACGCATCACTGGGAAAATCACGAAGACCGATCAGCCGATGGTACTGGAACTCGTGGAAACCTCCGACGTATTTGCAGAACTTGGCAGCCAAAAAGGGCACCGCTGGATTGTCGGTTTTGCATTGGAGTCTCAGGATCCTCGTAACAACGCCATGCGAAAACTTCGCATGAAGAACTGCGACTGCATCGTTTTGAATGATACATCAGCGATCGGCTCGCTCACGAACTCCGTTGAGATCCTGTCACCTGACGCTGAAACGATCGCGGCCTACAAAGGCACAAAGCAGCATGTTGCTGAACAAATTCTGCAGTTGGTCGAGACTTCAATTCACGGCCAAAGATCGTCCTAAGGAATAGTCCCAAAGCAAAAGTACGTCAGCCTTTCCAGGCTGACTTGTTTTGCTTCATGTCAGGCTGGAAAGCCTGACGTACTTTTCGCAATGTTATTTCGGCACTGTTCTTGAGCCACTTTGCCATTCGATGTCCAATGCTTCTCTCGGCTCTCGGCTGAGCAGGAGCTTTGCCCTCCCGGATTAGAAATGTTGTCCCGTAAAAAATCTTGTCACCAAGACCAGTAAGCACCCATGCAGAAGTTTCATCATTTAACCGCGTGAGCAACGCCCCGCATTTTAGCGAGGTAACCGCTGGTGCTTAAGGTGGCACCGATCATTGATTCAAACGGTCTCTTTATCAACGTATGACAGGACGATTGATGACAGGACGATGAATCGCCATTTGTGTTTCTTATCGTCCTGTCATCATAATCGTCCTGTCATCACAAGAAGCGAAGTTCAATTGCCGCGAACGAAAAAGAGGCTGTGCGTTGTCGTTCATCGCAGTTGTCGTTCATAACAGTTGTCGTTCATAACAGTTGTCGTTCATAACAGTTGTCGTTCATAACAGTTGTCGTTCATAACAGTTGTCGTTCATAACAGTTGTCGTTCATAGCAGTTGTCAAACCTCTGTTCCACCGGCGTAAAGCCAGTCGGGACAGATGCTTAGTTTCCAAACCTGCGGTTCACTGGCACAGGGCCAGTGGGGCCGAAAAGGCGCCCGTGTACTTGTAATTCGCTTACGCCTACCGCTCGCCATTAAACGAATTCTGCTCGATAACTTGTGCGTGGGTGCTTACCATTAGGCGTCAGCCCTCCGATCGCGATTTACTTCCCGGAGGAATCACTCCCCATTCGGTCGTAGCGAATGATCGTCGGCAAGATTTGTGTTTTTGAGTATTCCGTCGGCCAGCGTAGTTCGACCGACTTGGAATCTTCGTACGGGATGACATAAAACGCTGATTCCTTGCGAAGGGAATTCAACGATTTCATTTTGTATTCGGGATACCATTTTTCGATACGACGTCCGACGTCACGCTGGACGCTGCGAAGTCGCGAATCACCGGTGAGCTGATCGTCGGTGAAATCGATCAGCGAACACCGAGACTGCAATTCCGGGTGCGAGTGCAGGACCGGCATCGATACCGTTCGGTCTTCAAAGATGATCGGTACGTCACTCGGAAGATCCTTCAGCTGTACCACAAATGCATCGCGTGCTTCGTCGATCTCATGCCATTGATCACGGCAGAAGGCAACAGCCTGCATGAAGATAACTCCACTGATCATCACCAGAATAACCTGACCGCGTTGTCCACATCGCGATAACAAAACAGCAAAAATCGGCCCGAATCCAAGCAGGCCCGTCACAGCGTATCTTGTTACCAAAGCCGGCTGAATCGTCCATGACAGCAGCATAATCACAAGCGGCATCAGCGACAACAGCATGCACGGGGCGAGTTGCCGGGCGTCATGGGTTATCGAGCTTTGACCCAAATCCTGTGACTTGTTCAATGCGGCCGACAGCACGAATGCCATCCCACATACAATCACCGGGAGCAAGGGAAAGAGTGCTGTCAAAAATCCGATGCTGTCGGCCACTGTCGCAGGTGAGACCCATGTCGCCTGTGAAAGTGCGGAGCGTTGAACGATCAGGAATGGAAGACAAGCAACTAGGCAGACTCCGCCAGTCAGCCCGGTGACGAAAATCATCCTGAGCCTGCCTTTGGTGAGATTTGGTGCCAGCAATGCACCGCCGCAGATCAGCCCGAGCGTCAGAATGCCAAAGTAATGCGTGGTTGTAATAATGGCAGCCATCAGCAGAGCCACGACGTTCGACAATCGAAGCTGCCATGTTTTCTGCAGCCCTTCAACATCCAACGCGACGCAGAGCCATGCACACGCCGCCAGCCATAGTGGATAAAAACGCATTTCCGTGGATTGATGAATCAGATGCACACTGGACACCATCAACAGTACAGACGCAATACAGATCAGCATCGGATAGCGGCGGCGCAGCAGTGTAAAAACGCCGAGAATCGCAAGCAGCATTAAGCACAATGAAAGGCTTCTCAAACGGCCTTCTGTGATGCCTCCGCCGCCCTGCAGATATCGAAGCTGTCTTGCCAGCAAAATATATGTGGGCGGGTTATAATCGACTCCGTCCGCCAGCGCCTGCAACGATCGTGATGTGGAAGCATCCTGAATGAGCAGCCACGAATGGATTTCATCCATCCACATTTGTCGCTGCATCAGGTATCCGCCGCCCACAGCCCACGCGATCGCAAGCACGAGCGTCATCAGCAAAGCTGCTTCGACGAAAAATTGCGATGTTGCGGGGCGAGGAGAAGACATCAGACTAATGCGAACACCCGGTCCCAACGTTCGCAAAGAAGTCGTGGCCTTTGTTATCGACGAGGATAAACGCTGGGAAATCAACGACATCGATCTTCCAGATGGCTTCCATACCGAGTTCAGGGAATTCAACCACCTCCACACTGCGGATGTTCTCTTTGGCCAGGATCGCCGCTGGTCCACCAATGCTGCCCAAATAGAAACCGCCGTGTTTATGACACGCATCTGTCACCTGCTTGCCGCGATTTCCTTTGGCAATCATGACCATACTACCCCCAGCAGCCTGAAACAGATCAACGTACGAATCCATTCGTCCGGCCGTAGTCGGACCAAACGATCCGCTCGCATAGCCCTCCGGTTTCTTGGCGGGGCCGGCATAATACACCGGATGCGCTTTGAAGTAATCTGGAAGCGGCAGGCCTGAATCAAGACGCTCCTTCAGTTTCGCATGCGCGATGTCGCGAGCGACCACGATCGGGCCGCTCAGCAACAAGCGAGTCGTCACTGGGTACTGATTCAGATCCGCCAGAATTTGTTCCAGAGGGCGATTCAGATCGATATGCACTGCGCCCTCGTCCTTCCGATGACGCAGTTCTTCGGGAATGTACTTCAATGGCTCAGTTTCAAGCCGCTCCAGAAACACGCCATCCTTTGTGATCTTACCCTTCGCCTGGCGATCCGCACTGCACGACACACCGATCCCGATTGGTAGTGAAGCACCGTGTCGCGGCAACCGAATGATGCGTACGTCCAGAGCAAAATACTTCCCACCAAACTGAGCACCGATGCCGCAGGTTCTGGCGGCATGCAACATCTTCTCTTCCATTTCCAGATCCCGAAACGCGCGGCCCAGCGCGTCGCCGGTTGTTGGGAGATGGTCCAGATATTTCGTTGATGCGAGTTTGACGGTTTTCATCGTCGCTTCAGCTGATGTACCGCCGATCACAAAAACCAGGTGATATGGCGGACACGCAGCGGTCCCCAGTGTCAGCATCTTTTCTGTCAGGTATTGGACGAGTGATTTGGGATTCAGAACCGCGCGGGTTTCCTGATAGAAATATGACTTGTTCGCCGATCCGCCACCTTTCGCGATGAACAGGAATTTGTAGTCGCTGCCGTCGCAGGACATGAGTTCCAACTGAGCGGGCAAATTCGTATTCGTGTTCTTCTCATCCCACATCGTCAGCGCGGCGTTTTGGGAGTATCGAAGATTGTTCTCGGTGTAGGCATCGTAAACTCCACGTGACAGAGCTTCTTCATCACCGCTCGACCAAACTGCATGGCCTTTCTTTCCCTGGACAATGGCCGTACCTGTGTCCTGACAAAACGGCAACACCCCCGCGCTGGACACGTCGGCATTTTTCAACATCGTCAGAGCCACCATGCGATCATTTTCAGACGCCTCCGGATCGTCCAGAATCGCAGCGACCTGTTTCAGATGGGCGGGACGCAGAAAGAAGTTGATATCGTGAAATGCCTGTGAGCAGAGCAGTGTCAAGGCTTTGGGATCGACGCACAGAATGTCTTGTCCCTCAAACTGACAAACTTTCACATGCTCTTTTGTGAGCAGCCGGTACTGTGTCTCGTCGGTTCCCAGATCGAACAACGGTTCATAAACAAATGGAGCGGTTGGCACGGCAGTGTTCACTGTTCGTAAAGAGCAAAAGTCAGACTTTGAAGACGGCGAATGCCTCGTCCCCCCCAAAAGGCAACGCCGTGAAGGATTTTTCTTCGAGGAAACAGGCGGTTTCTTGTAGCCGAAGTCGTGAGACTTCGGAATAGTTGGACGGCGTAAGCCCGAATTCTCACGAATCCGGCTATAGAAATCCTTCACGGCGTTGCCCAAAAGGGCCTCGAATATCGATCAACTCATCGCAATAACAATCAAGTCTCATGCAATGTATCGAGTGACATATCACTTGTCACCAGAGTCTCGTGAATCGCAGGCCTCGGAATTCTCCGGGGGGCGAGGCTCCTGCCCAATAATGTCACTCGGGGAGAATGTCACTGGGGAGTGTCACTTGGGGAGTTTCACTTGTGGAGTGTCACTTGTGGAGTGTCACTTGTGGAGTGTCACTTGTGGAGTGTCACTTGTGGAGTGTCACTTGGGGGGAGTGTCACTGGGGACGACAGTGTCACTGGCACGGTGTCACTGGTCACTGGGGACACAGCATCACTGGTCACTGGGTGGGTGGTCACTGGGGACACAGCATTACCTTGTGTGAATCACTGGTGTGAATCACTGGTGTGAATCACTGGTGTGAATCACTGGGGGGTGTGAATCACTGGGTGTGAATCACTGGGGACACAGCATTGTGAATCACTGGGGACACAGCATTACCTTGAAACGATGTGGCATTTTGATAGAATCCGCGATTAAGTAGCGGTGTGAATCACTGGGGACACAGCATTGTGAATCACTGGGGACACAGCATTACCTTGAAAC
>Ga0209702_10000664_pt1 | contig 71992 bp, 44 predicted proteins | sample FRY01_FD_187210 | JGI IMG/M metagenome (GOLD analysis project Ga0209702, IMG submission 187210) | Freshwater microbial communities from Lake Fryxell liftoff mats and glacier meltwater in Antarctica - FRY-01 (SPAdes) (version 2) | ecosystem: Environmental > Aquatic > Freshwater > Ice > Glacier... | reverse complement strand
CGGTAACGGTAACGGTAACGGTAACGGTAACGGTAACGGTAACGGTAACGGTAACGGTAACGGTAACGGTAACGGTAACGGTAACGGTAACGGTAACGTAGAGACGCGATTAATCGCGTCTCTACCACCAACCGAAATACCACCAACAAACGAAACGGGTGGTTTTGCGGGAAATAAAAACCCAATGTTGCACCAAAATATTTCACGGATAATTAGATGGTATAAAGGACGATGTTCATTTGAATTTCGAAAAATCCACGCAGATTTTGATTGGCAATCCCGTTTTCACGATCATATTATTCGGAATTTAGAATCATTTGAAACCATTCAAAATTATATAGCAAACAACCCTATGAAATGGGAAAAAGATAAATTTTATAACAACAATGTCTAAACAGTCAGAACAAATATTAGAAGAACAACTTATTGCCCAATTGCAAAAAATGGGTTACGCTTATATTGTTATAAATAGTGAATCGGATTTACTGCTCAACTTGAGAAGTCAGTTGGAGAAACATAATAATGGATCATTAGCCAAAACAGGCAACGCACAATTTACTAAAACAGAATTTGAAAAGGTTTTAAATCTATTAAGCAAAGGCTCTGTTTTTGAAAAATCAAAAATGCTTCGCCAAAAGCAACATATTGTAAGAGATAACGGAGACAATCTATATTTTGAGTTTTTGAATACCGAGCATTGGTGTCAAAATCAATATCAAGTAACCAATCAAGTAAGCCAGGAAGGTAAATTTAAAAACCGATATGATGTTACGATACTCATAAACGGTATGCCATTGGTGCAAATAGAATTAAAACGCAGAGGTTTAGAACTCAAAGAAGCGTTTAATCAAATCAACCGTTACCAAAGGCATTCATTTGGAGCAAATTCCGCTTTGTTTCAATATGTTCAAATTTTCATTATCAGCAATGGCGTTAATACAAAATATTATGCCAACAACAGAAACCAAAGTTTCAAGCAAACTTTCTATTGGACAGATTTAGAAAACAAAAGGCTTTCTAATATTTTAAACGGCTTTACAGATACTTTTTTAGAGCCCTGCCATTTGAGTAAAATGATATGCAAATACATTGTATTGAACGAAGCCTATAAAATTCCAATGGTGCTTCGTCCTTATCAATTTTATGCAGTGGAAGCATTAATTGAAAGAGTTAAAAACTCAACGAAGAATGGTTATATATGGCATACCACAGGTTCGGGCAAAACCTTAACGAGTTTTAAAGCCAGTCAAATATTAATGGCTTTGCCACAAGTGCACAAAGTGGTTTTTGTGGTGGACAGAAAGGATTTGGATTATCAAACTACCAAAGAATTTAACAGTTTTCAAGAAGGTTGTATTGACGGTACAGACAACACTCAAAATTTAGTAAAGCAGTTTACAGGAACTTACGTTGATAAAAAAGGCGAAGCCAAAAATTCAAAACTCATTGTAACCACGATACAAAAGTTAAATACTGCCATTAGCAAATTGAAGTATGAGGCGAAAATGGCAGACTTGAAAGATAAGCGTATCATTTTCATATTTGACGAATGCCACAGAAGCCAATTTGGCGACACACATAAGCGTATAAAAGCGTTTTTCAATAATGCTCAATTGTTTGGCTTTACAGGTACACCCATTTTTGCAGACAATGCCGCCAAGAATGAACATGGCAAAAGAACAACCAAAGATTTGTTTGAAAACTGTTTGCATAAATATGTAATTACAGATGCCATAAAAGACGAAAATGTTTTGAAGTTTTCAGTTGAATATGTAGGCAGATATTACCGTAAAGACTCCATTAATGGCGTCTCCACTGCCACCAATATTGATATAGAAGTTGAAGACATTGACACCAAAGAGTTGATGGAAGACGAAACCCGTCTAGAAAAAATAACGGATTACATTATTGCAAACCACAACCGCAAAACACATAGCCGAGAATTTACGGCAATGTTTTGCATCAACAATGTGCCTACCCTAATCAAGTATATTGATTTATTCAAAAAGAAAAAAGCTGAAGGTTTACACAATTTAAAAATTGCCACTATTTTTAGTTATGGTGCAAATGAAGATGATGCAGATGCAAATGGCTTTATAAATTTTGAACAAGATTTTGATAATGTAGATTTGAATGCAGTTGTAGAACCTAAACCTGAATATAAAATCAATCTTCACAGCAGAGATAAATTAGAAGAGTTTATTGGCGATTACAATCAATTGTTTGGCGACAACTTTACCACCAAAGACAGCCAAAGTTTTTACAACTATTACAACGATATTTCAAAGAAAGTAAAGGAACGCAAAATTGATATTTTGGTAGTTGTAAACATGTTTTTGACAGGTTTTGACAGCCCAACATTAAACACAATGTATGTAGATAAAAACCTAAGGTATCATGGACTTATTCAGGCTTACAGCCGAACAAACAGAATTTTAAACGAACAAAAATCACAAGGAAATATTGTTGCGTTCCGCAACCTTAAAAATCGTACAGACGAAGCCATTACTTTATTCAGCAACAAGGAGGCTATTGAAGTAATCATAATGAAACCGTATGAAGATTATACGACAAAGTTTGATGAAGCATTTGAACATTTAATTGCATTAACGCCAACAACAGACAGCGTAAATGATTTAGAAACCGAAGACGATGAACTTGAATTTATAAAAGCATTCAGAGATTTAATGAGGATAAAAAATATTCTCACTGCGTTTTCAGACTTTAAATGGGCTGACTTGAAAATGACTGAACAACAATTTGAGGATTTTAAAAGCAAGTATCTTGACCTTTATGACAAAGTAAAAAGCGAACATCAAAAAGAGAAAGTTTCTATTTTAGAAGATGTTGATTTTGAATTAGAGTTAATTCATCGTGACGAAATTAATGTTGCTTATATCATTCAACTTTTAATCAAGCTAAAATTACAAACACAAAAAGATACAACAAAAGCGGAACAAGAAATTTTCAACTTGTTAAGCACTGAAACCACTTTGCGTAGCAAACGAGAATTAATAGAGAAATTTATCAAAGAGAATTTGCCAGTAATAGTGGACACAGACGAAGTTGCACCAGCGTTTGAAAAATATTGGAACGAAGAACAACAAAAGGCATTTTTAAAATTGGTAACAGAAGAAAGTCTTTCAGCCGACAAAACAGAAAAGCTAATTGAAGATTATCTTTTTGCTGAAAGACAACCTTTGAGAGACGAAGTATTGGAACTTATTGAAGGAGAAAAACCAAGCTTACTGCAACGAAAAAAATTAGGTGACAGAATATTGAAACGAATAATGGACTTTGTAGAAACATTTATAAACGGAATGACAGGATAGCCAACACATTTGGTCCACATTTGTATTTTTTGCAAACGCATAGACCAACTCAAAAAAATCCAAAAGAGCTACCAAGCCAACGCACCAAGACACCGTAAAAAATGGACAATAGAGCAACGAAAGAAGAACGAACTCACAACAGCTAGTGTTTTTTGGTGGCTGCAAACCGTCAAACTGTCTAATTACTCAAAGCAAGGCGCTGAGAATTGCGTGGTTGGAAAATTTTAAAGGTAAGTATCCGATTGTTTGTGTATGTTTGTGGGGTATTTAGACAACTTGTCCCGATTTTTCGGGAGAATGCCGTTAGTGGCAAGCATAAGAACGACCAAGCAAACAGAAAATGAGCAGACAATTACATAAGGACGACATAGCAATTACAAACTCAAAGACCATTGTTTCATTTGTCAAAAAAGGAGGTGGAAATTGGGAAGTATGGCACAGGTATATTTCTATTGACGGGAAGCCAGCTTATGAAATTGGAAACATTTGTGGGACTTGTAATTTTTACTTTGAAAGACTTGAAGGGGCAAATCAAAGTGTTCCCCCAACAGACTTAATTGACCAACTAAATGAAGGACTGACCACACTTGACAAAAAGACAATTGAAAAAGTTGCTGAAATCATTCCAAACGGAAAATACAAAGTTCTCTTATTGACAGTTTATCCAAAACTCATAGAACTTGGGACAGACAATGACTATTTTGCAAATGAAGAGATAAAACTTTGGGGTATTAATGGCTTTTGTGGACTTCCCCATAACCCGAAAATTAGTTATTACAGGGGAACAGACCAAACAATAAAAATGGATGAGAAAATCTTTGAGTTTATAATTCCAATTTCCCCGCAGACTTGGTTGGATAAAGAGAGAGTAGAATTTTATAAAAACCAATTTGAGCATAACAAAACACCGACAGCAATTAGTTTGTCCGTCTTGGACATTAAAGCACCAGCGGTTTGGATAAATGACGAAAAACCAAAATTTACAGGACATTGGTGCTTGGCTCATTATATTCTTGACGGACATCACAAACTATTTGCAGCAGCAGAACTAAACAAATCAATAAATTTGATTTGTTTCTTATCGACAGAAGAAGGCATTAACGAGACTGTTAATGACATTGACACTTTACTTGATACGATATGACAGACGAAAGAAAGGCAGCTACTAACACACAAGGCTTAAACGCATTTCGGCTTTACGAATGCGATTTCAGCTTTTTTATATCTTATTGGCTTTGCTAAATCATATTTCTCTGTAACAAAATGAGAGCTAGCACTAAGAAATTGCTTGAAATTCGAAATGAAAAAAGCATAAAAATAAAAATAAAAAATATTTTTTCTTTTTTAAATATACATCCCTACTTTTGCAATGTATAAAACAATGTCAATGGTAAACAAAACCAACAATTTAATTTTAATAGCAACAACAAAATATGTTGCTTTATGACATCCGCTTTCTAATTTAGCCACGAATTAATTTATAACAAATAACACTTTCACTTTTTTTAACATGACCGACCAAAACAAAGAGCAATCTATTGAAGAAATCAATTTGAAATCTAACAACGAAGAACACCTTATTGAAGCAAAAATTACCGATTTAGAAAAAAAAGGTGATACCGAAGAACAGGAAGGAGAGCATGATTTTGAAGAAGAAAAGAAAGACTCTACAGATTACAGCAGTTTTTCTAAAGAAGATTTTATTAAAAAAGCGAATGAACTAATTGATGCTATCAACATAAAAGAAGCACACGATACTTTCAAAAAAATCAGAATTTTATTTGATGAGCTAATCAAAAGCGGAAGAATTGTTCAAATTAAAGAATGGGCAGACGAAGGCAAAGAAGTACGAGAATTTAAAGCGCCTTACGATGAGCAAAAAGACAATTTCTATAAAATTTATGCTAAATTCTTAGAAAAAAGAGCTGAAGAAAAAAAGCAAGCCGAAGAGGAAAAGCAAAAAAATCTGAAAGCAAAACAAAATTTAATTGAAAAATTAAAAGACCTTTCTGCAATAGATGAAACAGAGCTTGTGTTTGGGCAGGTTTTAGATATTCAAAAAGAATGGAGGCAGATAAGAACCGTTCCTCAGCAATATATGCAGGAATTGTGGGATCAATACAGACTTTATATTGAGAAATTTTATGACAACCACTCTATCAATAATGAATTGAAAGAGAGAGACAAAATAAAAAACCTAGAATTTAAAATTGATTTACTTAAAAAAATTGACCAACTTAAAGAGGAAAAATCAATAAAAAAAACACACATTCTATTAAATAAATATCACGAAGAGTTTAGAAACATTGGTCCTGTGCAAACAAAAGAGGCATCTGAAGATATTTGGAACCGTTTTAAGTCCGCCTCAGACGAAATTTTGTCCTCAAGAAGAGAGCAAATGGAAACCATAAAAGCAAAAAGGACTGAAAACCTAGAACTAAAAAAGCTTTTATGCGAAAAAATGGACACCCTGATTGATATTCCTTATGATTCTGTTAAAATATGGAAAGAAAAAATAGAAGAGGTTTCTTCTATTTTCGTAGAATGGAAATCCATTGGCCCTGTTCCGGAAAGTAGTAACGACATTATTTGGAGACGATTTAGAGAAGCACAAAATAAATTTAATGCTACAAAAAAAGAATTTTTTGATGGGTTAAATAAAAATAGAGAAGATAATTTACAGAAAAAAATAGCATTGTGCGAAAAAGCTGAAAAAATTTCAACAAGCACACAATTCGATGTTTATTCCAAAGAGTTGATAGCATTGCAAGAGCAATGGAAATCCATAGGCCCGGTTTTTGAAAGTATGAATGAAAAAATTTGGAAACGATTCAGAACGGCTTGCGATGTGTTTTTTAGCAATAGAAATGAATTTTATAAAGAAAGAAATACTGAAGAGAAAGTAAATTTAGAACTAAAAGAAGCGGTTATCGCTGAGGTGGATGCTTTATTGTTGCTAGAAGATGCTTCTATTGTTTTTGAAAAACTTAAAGCCCTTCAACAAAAATGGTTGAACATTGGTTTTGTTCCTTTTAAAATAAAGCAAGATTTGAATCAAAAATACAGTAAAAGCGTAGATGCTTTGTATAAAAAATTCAAGCAAGCATCGGAAGAAAACAAATCTTTAAGAATGAAAGACCATTTTGAAATGCTTGCTTCTTCGCCAAATGGTAGCGAAAAACTAAGACAAGAGGAAAAACTATTGATGGATAAAATCAGAATGCTAAAAGAAAATGTTGAAACCCTGAATAATAATATTGGTTTTTTTGCAAAATCTAAAAAAGCAGATGAGTTAAAACTACAAATTGAACAAAAGATTAATATTTCTAATTCGCAAATCACAAAATTGCAAGATGAATTAAAAATCCTTAAATCATTGAGAACCCCTGTCAATAAATAATTAATTCCAGATTTAGTATTGATTAGGAAATTTAATTATATTGTAAACTACCTCATTTACTTTTTTACTTCAGATACAAAACATCAGATACATTCTCCTTTTGTTTTTGAATTTGTTACCAAAGTATTGAATGCACGAAACCCACGCCCAGCCTATCATTCGATAGAATTGTTGCGGTCGAAAATGCTGAAAAGCAATGCGCTAATAACTATTCAACCATTAGGAGCAAATGCATCTGCTGGGGTTAATGTATTGCCATTAAAAACTGTTTGTGAGCGCACATCAAAATCTGCAAGAGAAGCAGAGCTTTTAGAAAGAATTTGTTATTATTACAATCCAGAAATTGCAGTAGAGATTGGCACTTCATTAGGTATAAGTACGCTATATCAAGCTGTTTCTATTACCAATGGATACCTCTTTACCTTTGAAGGAAATACGGATAGTATAAAAGTTGCAAAACACAACGCAGAGAAAATGGAACTTGAAAACATTCAATTTATAGAAGGCAATTTCAATGTAATGATTCCTGCTTTTTTAGCACAAGTGCCAAAAGTGGATTATGTTTTTTTTGATGGCAACCACACGCTTGAAGCAACTTTACAATATTTTGAATGGTTTTTAACCAAAGCACACGCCAATACCATTTTTGTGTTCGATGATATACGATGGAGTGATGACATGACTTTGGCTTGGAAAAAAATAACTAAACACAAAGCCGTTACAATAAGTATCGATTTATATTCAATAGGCATTGTATTTTTTAGACAAGGAAAAGAAAAACAAGATTTTACCGTTCGATTTTAATAATGAAAACAAATTTTTTAGATAAATTAAAATCATTGGGCGCTGTTAAAAAAACCATTCAGTTTTTGGATGACATTATTCCATATGGATTTGAAGGTGCCTCGCTTTATTCTGTTCTAAGATTTTTTGTAAAAGGTATTATTAATCCCAAATTCAATCTTTATGCAAGTTCACTTTCATGGAATTTTTTTCTTGCAATTTTTCCTGCACTTATTTTTTTGTTTACTCTAATTGCTTATATCCCTATTTTGAACTTGCAGAATATAATTCTTGCACAAATGGATTTTATTTTGCCAGATGCTGCTTATAAAGTTATTCGTTCAACAATAAAAGACATTGTTCAAACACAGCGGTCAGGCTTGCTTTCTTTTGGTATCTTGAGTGCTTTATATTTTGCAAGCAATGGCGTTTTTTCTATGATGCTAGCTTTCGACAGCAATTTTAATGACAGTGAAAAAAGAAAGTCCAACTTTTTTAAGAAGAGAGGTGTTTCTATCTTACTAACAACATGGATAACTACTTTAATAATTGCCTCGTTAATCGTTTTGATTACCGGGAATTATTTCAACGCCTTTATATTAAAAGAACAATTGGTAAATAAAACAATAATGGTTTTTTTCATTAACTTGCTTCAATTTGCAACTCTTTTTGCATTGGTATTTTTTATTTTAAGCAGTCTTTATTATTTCGGGCCAAGTTCAAAGATTAAGTTCAAGTTTTTTTCTCCTGGTGCAATAGTTGCAACCTTTTTATCATTAATAGCCACTTATTTATTTTCTTCCTATGTCGAAGATTTTGGCAACTACAATAAATTATATGGCAGTATAGGTGCTGTGATAGTTCTAATGTTGATTATATATTTCAACTCCTTATGTATTTTAATTGGTTTTGAACTCAACAGAAGCATTAGCACAGTTGTAACCATTCAACAAAACAACCGAAAGAAAGAAAATCGATTTTTATCTTAAGTTCTTTTTCGTAACCACTTTCAAACTTCTTTTGTATATTTCGCCAAAGCGAATATTAACGCCATAGCTGTAAAAAGGAGCACTGTATCTTGCTGCAAAAACATTTACCCTTGTACCAACACCTGCACCAAGCCACACCCACCACTTTAATTTATAAGTTGCATAAAATGCAATTTCTACCGGCATTGTAAAATTTTGCCTATCGATTATAATGTTACTTTGCGTGTATTTTTTTTCCAAAGCAGAGCCGATTCCAACAGAGATTGGGAGTGCCAAACGCCACTTCTTTTGATGATAAAAATAATATTCCATTCCGCAATTAAAATAAGTTAGGCCATTTAATCCAAAAACGGTATTGGAATCAAGCCTTCCGCTTTTAGAGGTAAGATTTTCTAAAATATAAGGCCTGTCATAATAAGTTGAATAAAGACCGACAAAAATATTCGTTCTTTTATTAAAAGTATATCCTGCTTGAAGACCAAAAAAGTTTTGGGGAACAGAATTTATAAAAGACCTCTTTCCATCCAAAGACAAAAAGAAACTCTTTTTTTTATTCAAATCATAGCGAATAGTGTCTAGTGCATGTTTAAACTGAGCATTAGGGTTTAAAATAAAACCCAATAAAACGATGCTTAAACAAAAGACTTTTTTGTCTTTAAAAAACAAAAATAATTTAATACTGATAATCAAAAACCAATGGTGTCTTAACTTTTTCGCTCAATAATGCCAAATCCAAAACTTCTAGCATATTTTTTACATAATGAAATTCAAGGCCTTTAAGATATTTTTGAGGAATATCATCAATGTCTTTTTGATTTTCAAAACACATTATTATTTCTTTAATGCCGGCTCTTTTCGCTGCAAGAATTTTTTCCTTAATTCCTCCAACAGGCAACACCCGTCCTCTTAAGGTAATTTCACCAGTCATTGCTAAAAAGGGCTTTACTTTTCTTTGGGTAAATAAAGAGGCCAATGAAGTTAAAATCGTTATTCCTGCACTTGGTCCATCTTTTGGAATGGCGCCTGCCGGAAAATGAATATGCGTGTCCCAGGTATTAAAATGTCTATAATTAATATCTAAATAGTCAGCATTTGCTTTCAAGAAAGTCATTGCTGTGGTAGCGCTTTCTTTCATAACATCACCAAGTTTTCCTGTCAATGTCATAGCACCTTTTCCTTTAGTTAAAGAACTTTCTACAAAAAGAATACTGCCACCAACGGGACTCCAAGCCAGGCCTGTTACAACGCCTGCAACATCATTGTCTTGATAAATTTCTTTTTCAACTTTATCTACACCCAATATTTTTTGAACCTCACTGGCGGAAAAACTCGCATTATAGCTTTCATCCATCCCAATTTTCATGGCATTGTGTCTAACCAAAGCCGCTATTTTTTTCTCAAGATTTCTTACACCACTTTCTCGCGTGTATTCTTCAACAATTAATTCTAAAACAGCATCACTCAATTTCAATTGATTCGCTTTCAATCCGTGCATGGTTCTTTGCTTTGGAATCAGATATTTTTGAGCAATTTCAATTTTTTCCTCTACAGTGTAACCACTGATTTCGATAATTTCCATTCTGTCTAACAATGCAGGTTGGATGGTGTCTAAAGAATTAGCGGTGGCTATGAACATTACTTTACTTAAGTCATAATCTAATTCTAAAAAATTATCGTGAAAAGTAGTGTTTTGTTCAGGGTCTAAAACTTCAAGTAAAGCAGAAGAAGGGTCGCCTCTAAAATCGGTGCCTACTTTGTCTATTTCATCTAAAACAAAAACAGGATTACTTGATTTAACTTTTTTAATATTTTGAATAATCCTACCTGGCATAGCGCCAATATAGGTTTTTCGGTGTCCTCTAATTTCAGATTCATCGTGCAATCCCCCTAAAGAAACCCTTACATATTTTCTGTTCAAAGCCTTGGCAACACTTTTCCCTAAAGATGTTTTTCCTACGCCTGGAGGGCCATATAAACAAATAATTGGACTTTTCAGGTCGCCTTTTAATTTTAAAACAGCCAAGTATTCTATGATTCTTTGTTTTACTTTTTCTAAGCCATAATGATCATTGTCTAATACTTTTTGTGCTTTTTTAAGGTCTAAATTGTCTTTTGTTACTTCATTCCAAGGCAAATCTAACAAAGTTTGTGCATAATTTATGCCCACAGAATAATCAGGGCTTGCAGGATTGGCTCTCAATAATTTATCCAACTCTTTGTTAAAGGCTTCTTTAACTTCTTTTGGCCATTTTTTATTTTTTCCTTTATCTTTTAGGTTTTGAACCTCTTTATCTGGGCTGTCTTGACCCAATTCCTCTTGAATCGCTCTAATTTGTTGCTGTAAAAAATATTCTTTCTGTTGTTTGTCAATATCAACCTTCACCTTATTTTGAATCTGGTCTTTGAGTTTCAACATGTGATTTTCTCTAATCAAATGTTCAAAAACAATATTGGCTCTCTCTTTTAAAGTATTGGTATTTAAAATTTCCTGTTTTTCCTTTAAAGAAATACTCATATTAGAGGCAATAAAACTTACCAAGAAATTATCACTGTCAATATTTTTTAAAGCAAAATTAGCTTCAGAAGGAATATTGGGCGACAAATTGATGTTTTCTGCGGCCGTATCTTTAATGCTACTAATCAAAGCTTTCAGTTCTTTGTCTGCTTTAACATCTTCATAATCAACACTTTTAACATTGGCTTTTAAATATGGTTCAGTGGCAATTTCATCTAAAAGTTCGATGCGTTTTTTACCTTGTATGATAACAGTGGTATTGCCATCTGGCATTCTCAAAATTTTAATAATTTGAGCCATCGTGCCGATTGTATTCAAATCACTAATCTCAGGCTCTTCGGTTTCTGGGTTTATCTGCGAAAAAACACCAATTATTTTATCTGTTTTATTGGCATCTTTAATAAGTTTAATTGATTTATCTCTTCCAACCGTAATTGGAAACACGACACCTGGAAACAAAACCGTGTTTCTAATCGGTAAAATTGGCAGACTTTTTGGCACAATCATTTTGCTACTCTCCTTCTCTTCTTGTTGAGAAAACAATGGAAACATATCTCCGCCCTCTGAATCTTCATTGTCTAGCAACCCACCAAATATCATTTTATTAATGTCTTTCATCTATGTAATATCTTATAAGTTTCAATAGATATGCCACAATTAAAAACTATGACAAAATGAACTATATTATTTGTTCATTTCTATAAATCGTTCAATGTTTATCTCTTTTCCCATGATAATAATTTCATCATGTTCATAAATTATTGTTGTTGGCAATACCAATCCCAATAAATGTCTTTCTTTGGTAATCTCTCCTTTTTTATCCATTTCAAAAAGGCGTTTCACTGTTATTAAAGTTAAATTGTATTTGGTATCAAACTCTATTTCTTTAATAGATTTGTTCCAAATATATTTTGGTGCATCAATTTCTGCAATCTCGTAATCATCAGGCAATTGCAAAAAAGTTTTTACACTCGGGTGAATCAATCTTTCTGCAACCAATATACCAACTTCCTCTTCTGGAGAAAGGGTTTCTGTAATACCCAATTTTTCAAGAATCATTTTTTGATGAGAATTTCCGGCCCTTGCAATAATCCTTTTAATTTTTAATTCTAATAGATTTACAACTGTTAAAACCAAAGCTTCAAAATTTTCACCAATGGCTACAACAACGGCATCCATTTCGTCAATTTTGTAATTTTTCAAGGCTTTTATATCTGTTGCATCAATTTTTATGGCAACCGCCACATCATCTTTTAATGCCTCTACCCTATCTTCATCTTCGTCCATGGCAATAACCTCTGCACCTCTTCGAGCCAATTGTCTTGCTATTTTTCCACCAAATCTTCCTAACCCAACTACTGCAAATCTTGATTTTATTGTCATGTTTTTTTCTAAAGCAAAAATAAGGGTTTTCTATTTATTCAACACAATTCTTTTGTATTCTTTTAAACGCTGATTTTCTATTACAATGATATAGTTTCCACTGGCCATTTCATCAGTATTTATTGTCATTGAGGTTTCGTTTTTTTGCTTTTTTATTTTATAAATTTCTTTGCCATTGACATCTAAAATTTTTATCCAAAGTTGTTCCTCATCAATCAGCTCATTCAAAAAACCTAACTCAATATTTTTTGTAACTGGGTTGGGCATTATTTTCCAATTATTGCCTTTGCTTTCTATCTCTTTAAACTGTGTAGCAAGTGTTTTATCAAACATCGCAAAAACATAATCGCCTTTTTTGGCATTTTTTATTAAAACTTTGCCTTGTTTGTCGTTTAAGTTTCCTTTTGTGAATTGAATGTCAGAAGCAGTGCGCCAATAATCGCCAGGGAAACCACGGTATAATAATGTCAAGCTATCTTCCGTCTTAAAAATTAAAGTGTGGTCTAAATATCCCAAATTTGAATTTGTGCTGCCTTGTCTTCCGTCATAAATTAACTCTACATCAAATTTACAAGAATCATTCCAAATACCATCCAAACTCACATATCTATATTTACTTTTATATGGCGATTCTGTGATATATTTATCTGGGCCAACCCAATGGTGTTCCAACCTGATTAAAGCGCTATCTTTTATGTTATTAATCGTGATTTTACCAAACACTTGGGCGACATCAAATGTTGCTTTTTTATTTGTAATTAAAACATTTTCAGTTATTGCATCGCACAGCTTTTGGTTATAATCTAAACAAACAAATACTGGTTTGAAATTAAAGGAAAAAGAAAAGGAATCAATTTCTGAATTGATTAAAACAGTTCGTTTTTCAAATGTATTTATATCTTTAAAGAAAAATACTTCAATTGGAAGGTTTTTATACAATTGATCTGTAAATCTTGGCAACTGATTGGTAATTATTTTTAAGTTATAAGGACTGCTGCCAGAATGAATTTGTTTTACAATCTCAACATGAGGAAACCCCTTTTCTTTAACCCAATTTTGAAAAAAATCTTTTGCCACATCTGGAGAATTACCTTCAAAAACCGCTTGCATATCATCGGTACTTGCGTTTTTCAAATAAAAAATATTCTGATAGTCTTTGCAGGATTGAAAAAACAATGAATCACCCGTTATTCCTCTTAAACTATGCACCACACTTGCTCCTTTTTTATACACATGTGCGCCATAAGTTATTTCGTGTGGAATATTAATGAGCGAATAAGGCTTTAAATCTTTGACATGTGCATATCGCAAAACATTTAAATGGTTTTCGGCAATTGAAGCCAAATATACTTCTTTGCTATAAACAAACTCTTTGAAAAAATGCTCACAATAGCTTGCCCAACCTTCGTTTAGCCACATATCTTCGGCTGTTTTGCAGGTTACATTATTGCCCCACCAATGATGGCTCAATTCATGCGCCATAAGGGTTTCATTGTTTAATGAACCATCCGCAAATGTAGCAGGATAGGCAATATTGCCTGCATGTTCCATTGCTCCGCCCGCAAAAGGCACCATTGTGAACCCAACTTTACTGTAAACTTGAGGGCCAAAGGCATTTTCAAAACTTAAAATTGCTTTTGATAAATTAAGAAATGAATTTTTCACCTTCATTGTATCTGCACTTGCGCTCATTAGCCAAACAGGGAAATTAGCATCCTTGCCCTGAAATTGATTTTTTACGAAAGCATATTTAGAAACGGCCACTGAAACCAAATAAGAAGACATGGGCACAGGCTCAAAATAATGCCACAAAACACCCCCATTTTGAATAGCGGTATCAATTAAAAGTCCATTGCAGGCAGCAGTGTACCCAATATCTGTTTCAACATAAAAATGATAAGCTGTTTTTACATCAAACTCATCTATACAAGGAAACCAAGCCCTGCCATATGCATGAGGATTTACTTGAAATCCAACCCCTAAATTAAAAGCATAATCGCCTGTGAAATAAAATCCGCCCCATCCACTTGGGTCTTTGGCTGGTGTGCCTTGATAAAAAATATTTAAAGAAAATGAATAACCAACCGGCAATGAACTGCCTAAATTAATTTTAATCCTATCGCCTATTCTACTAAAATTTAATTGCGTTGTTTGATCCATTTTAATAGAATCAATTGTCATTCCGCTTAAATCAAACTCTATTAAATTAGTTGCTTTTTTTAATTCAATTTCATGAACCGTGTTGCCAATTATTTTTTTAGAGGCTATGTTTTTTAGATTCAAATGAATAGAGGTTTCCGAAATCTTAAATGAATCAATGCGGCTGGCAAACAAACAGGTTTGGCTAATAAATAACATAAGAAAAACAGGGAGGCGTAAAATATATTTCATTTCGATATTGTCAATGTCAAAAATAATATTAATTTTGACAATTAAAAAGATATTATATGAAAAAAAATTTACTAGTTATTTTAGTTTTAATGTTGGCAATGAATTTAGCTGCTCAAATAACGATTACACAAAGCCAAATGCCAAGCCTAAACGATACCATTCGTTTTTCTAATTCTCCAATTGGGAGCCAAAATTTTACCTCAAAAGGCACAAATTTCTTTTGGGATTATAGAGGCCTAGGCATTAGTTCTCAAGATATATACAAATACCAAAGTTTAGCAAGCACTCCCTATGTACAATTGGTTTTAACTGGACTTCCTTTTGGCTCAATGGGCTATAAAGTGGCGGACAGCATTGGTGGTGGTGGATTTAACTTTAGCGACATTTACAACTTTTTTCAAAAAAGCAATTTAGGTTGGTTTGCAGTTGGTACGGCTTTAACTATTCCATTACAAGGCACACCAATTAAAACAGGAGGCGTATATTCTGACAAAGATGAAATTTATAATTTTCCTTTAAATTACAATGATTTTGACAGCACATCTTTTAAAGTAACAACCCCCTTAGGTATTTCTTTCCTTAATTTTGGATCTTTTGTTCAAAAAGGAACAAGAAGCACAAAAGTGGAAGGTTGGGGAACCATCTCTACCCCTTATGCCCAAAACATAAGCTGCATCAAAGTAAAAAGCATTGTTAGAGAAATTGACAGTTTAAAGCTTGCAATTCCGGGTCAACAGCCCGTTACAATTGGCTTTCCAATAACACGAGTGGAATATAAATGGTTGAGTACAACAGAAAAAATCCCAATGTTAGAGGTTTCCGGAACTGAGCTTGCAGGTGTTTTTGCGCCAACAACCATTCGATACAGAGACAATTTTAGAGTGGTTCAGCCTTCTCCTTTTGGTCCAAATGTTGATTTTACAGTGAATAAAAATACAGGCATCACTAAATTGGATACTTTTGAATTTGAAAATTTAACTTCTCCTAATTTTGGCAACACTTATGAGTGGACTTTTATTCCAAGCGCTGGTGTTAGATATATTAAAAACACCAATAAAAGCTCAGAAAACCCAATTGTCGTTTTTGACAATGTAGGCACTTATTCTGTGAAACTAAAAGGCACCAATTTAATTGGATTTAAAGACACAGTTTTTAATAATTACATAACAATCTCTGCAAACCCTGTCTCAGTTTCTAACCTAATTAAAGAAAACAATGTTTTTTATCCTAACCCAGCCAATCAATCTATCAACTTTTTGAACAATGGATTTGAAAATGCAACTTATAAAATCATAGACTTTTCGGGCAAAATTGTTTTAGAAGGACTTATCAATAATGCTTTAAACATTAATGTATCTGAACTTAACACCGGACAATATATTTTATTTATTCAAAAAGAAAACGCTGTTTATACTGATATTTTAACAAAAAACTAAACAATGAAAAGCAAAATAGTTTTATTTTTATCCCTAGCCTTATTATGTATTAGAATTAATGCACAAATTGCAAAGACACAAGTTGTAATGATTAATGCTGCAGTAGAATCTGATGGCATTAGGCTTACTTGGCCGCAGATGCCTGGCAGTTTTACAGGTCAAATTTTGGTTTACAAAAGAGACAGTTTACAACAATCTAATTGGGGCAGCATTTTGGCTACATTGGGCGCTACCGCAACAAGCTACAAAGACCTTACGGTTAAAAAAGGTAAAGCAGTGGAATATAGAATAGTGCCTGCAAATGGCAACACAGCAGTAGCTTTTGGGTATATTTATGCTGGAAACGAATTGAGAGAAACCCTATTAAAAACAGGTATTGTACTCTTAATTGACAGCACATATACTGCCTCTCTTTCAGCAGAAATTATTCAATTAGAAAAAGATTTATCATCTGAGGGATGGAAAGTAAGCAAACTGTATGTGGGCAGAAATTCAAAAACAATAAATGTTAAACAAAAACTAATCTCTCATATTAATAGCAACAAGCAAAATAAAATCACCACTTTAATGATTATTGGGCATGTGCCCGTGCCTTATTCGGGTGGGTTTACGGGCGATGGAACAAATTTTCCTCCGCCAGATGGGCATGTGGAAGGTTCGGGCAATCACACAGGAGCCTGGCCTGCCGATGGCTATTATGGCGACCTTGATGGCGATTGGACAGATTATTTAATAGACCTAAGGACAGGCGCACAAGCAAGACATCACAATGTGCCAAGCGATGGAAAGTTCGACCAAGTTAAATTTGATGCGGGCGTTGATTTAGAAGTTGGAAGGGTTGATTTTTTTGGAATGACTATTTTTAATGCCACTGAACTGCAATTAACCAAAAACTATTTTAAACGCAACCATGAATGGCGAACCGGAAAAACAAAAGCGACAGAAAGAGCTTTGATAGACAACAACTTTACGAGCCTAAACCTGGCCTCTACGGGTTATCAAAACTTTGCGGGGTTTTTTCCTATTGATAGTATTTTCGATAACAAAGATTACATGACCACCATGCGTTCAAATTCCTATTTATGGTCTTATGGATGCGGAGCAGGTAGCTACAGCAGTTGCTCGGGCATTGGTTCATCTACAGATTTTGCAACCGATTCCATACAAACTATTTTTACAATGTTGGCAGGTAGTTTTTTTGGCGATTGGGACATTAACAACAATTTTTTAAGAGCGCCTTTGTGTCGTTCGTCATTGGCTTCTTTTTGGGGCGGCATTCCTAAATGGTATGTGCACACCATGGGATTGGGCAAACACATTGGTTTTGGCGCAAAGGAAAGCATGGATAATAAAACATTTTATTTTGATGGAGGTTTTAATGGTTCTGGAAACTCCGTTCACATGGCCTTAATGGGCGACCCTACCCTAAAAAACAGACACTTACCTCCTACCCACGGCCTCACTGCAACAAGCAACAACAAAAAAGTAAACTTAAAATGGAACAAAGCCATTGGCAATTTTGATGGATATGCACTCTACAGAAAAGACACCGCTAAAAACTTGATATTTAAGGTAAGTAATTTTTTAATTAGCGACACTTTCTATACTGATTCTGCAAATTATTTTTCGGGCAATTACCAATATTTTGTAGCCACTATCAAAAAAGAAACTACGGCTTCGGGTTCATATTTCAACTTGGGCGGCTTTTCTTCTGCATTTTTAAAACACACCAATGCAATTAGCACTATTAATAAAAAAGCGATTGAAATTTATCCAAACCCAAACAACGGAATCATATATTTCAACAACAATCAATTGAGCAATTTTAGGCTTATAGACAGAATGGGAAAAGAGCTTAGCTTTGTTTTAAACAAAGAAAAAAACCAAATAGACATACAACATTTGAGCGATGGGATTTATTTTTTGACATGCGTGGATGAAAATAACATTGAAATTTCGCTGCAAATCGTTAAACTTGCACATTAATTAATTTTACAAAAACATACATGATTTTAAAAGGAAAAAAAGGAATTATTTTTGGTGCATTGGACTCCAAATCTATCGCTTGGAAAGTGGCCGAACTGGCCCATAAAGAAGGTGCTGAGTTTATTTTAACCAATGCGCCAATCGCTTTAAGAATGGGAACTATCAAAGAGTTGGCCGAAAAAACCAATTCGGAAGTGATACCATGCGATGTAAGTTTGGATGCAGACATGACTAATTTAATTGATGCTGCGGTTGCCAAATATGGTAAGCTAGACTTTGTTTTACACAGCATTGGAATGAGTTTGAATGTTAGGAAAAAAAATCCATACACGGATCTCAATTACGATTTCATGCACAAGACCTTTGATATTTCAGCTATATCTTTCCACAGATTGATGCAAAATTTATATAAAAAAGATGCTATGAACGATTGGGGAAGCATTTTAGGACTTACTTACATCGCTTCTCAACGCGTGTTTCCAGACTATAACGAAATGGCTGAAGCAAAATCTTTGCTAGAGAGTTTTGCTCGAAGCTTTGGTTATCATTTTGGCAAACACAACAAAGTGCGAGTCAATACAATTAGCCAAAGCCCAACAATGACAACAGCCGGCAGCGGTGTTGGTGGGTTCGATTCTTTTTATACCTATGCAGACAAAATGAGTCCATTGGGCAATGCTAGTGCCGAGGCTTGTGCAGAATATTGCATTTCTCTCTTTAGCGACTACACACGCTATGTAACCATGCAAAATCTTTATCACGATGGTGGATTTAGTTTTACGGGCATAAGCAGCGATGTGATGGACATGGTTGCCAAAAGCAACGGTTAATATAAAATAGACATAAAAAGAGAGCCTCAAAATCTATGATTTTGAGGCTCTCTTGGTTAACATATAACAATAAGTTAATCCCACATATAAGGTTTCATATAAATGAAGTTTTGTCCGACTCAATTGCCATCAATATACTGGCATTCCATCTCAGTTTCTGTGTTCCAAAAAATCTTATATTTCATAGGAATTGCATTTTCAAAAATTTTCATACTCCTTTTTTAGCATACAGAATGTGTTTGTACTATTGCTTTTTTCAAGGTGGTCAATAGAAATTTCTCAACTAAAATGTAAGATGGGAAAACCATTGACTAATTAAATACCTCAAATATGCGGTATTTAATTAGTTTTTTTACTGCAACCAAATAGTTTTTGTGATGCTATCTAATGTTTTAAATATTAACACCCAATTTCAATAGAATACCCGAATTGATGTCTCCGTTTAAATAAGGTTGGGTAAAGAGTTTCAAACCAAGTAAATATTTTTCTTTTATTAAATAAGTGTTTTCGATTATTAAGTTAAAACCTATTGAACTGCGTTTATCAAATTCATATTCTGCATCGACAAGTTGCCCGTTTTGGTACCTTGCAGATGATTGATAAACATCTGAAACAGAATACCAACTTGGGCCTGTTCCAATCCTAAAATCATTTCTTCTGCTATTCTTAAATGGTGAAATATAAATATTTGCATTTAATTGAACAAATGAGGCTTGTAGGAATACGCCATTGTCGCTTTTTCCATAACCGAGTCCTCCACCTAAAGTAAAATAACTGTTCAACTTCATATTCACTTCATTATCAAACATAATTGTCTGCATATCGCCAGTTCCAAGTAAAGATGTTCCTATTCCAAATCTTAAATCCACTCTTGATTTAATGTCCTGTGCATTTCCTATAAAACTAATTAGGACTGTGATTGCAATTAATATAAAATTCTTCATTTTTGAGCGTTTAATTTTGTTATAATAATAAGAGCTAACATGCAAATATATGCAACTCTCTTTAAAATGTAATTTCAAATTATCGATTTTCACGCCCACAAATACAACCCATTTTCCCAAAAAACCAAACCCCACAATGTCTGAACTATGATTCTTATGATTCAATTGATTGCTATGATTGATTAAAAATCATTGCAAACGAATAGACTGAGGTATCCCGTATGTTTCGGTTTGATTGAATAAATTAATCTTGATTACCAATCCCTAATTTTCTAGTTATGCTGAGCACAAAACCCGTTTTTAATTCAATCCCCAACTTCAAATTTTAATGCTTCCAGTGTTTAGTTCAACACCGCAAAGCAGCCATGAAGTGAAAGGCTTAAATCGCAATTCGCAAAGCCGAAATGAGTTTAAGATTTATATGTTACAGCCAGTGCTTTGTCTTTTCGTCATTGTTTTGTCTTGAATGATTTAATTACAAAATAAGTCAGCGGAATAAAAATCAGTCCCATTGTTAGTGGCAAAAACCAAATTCCAAGTCCATCTGCTTCTCCGTTTGCGTTTTGAATTGTCTTGAAAGCAATAAGTCCGAAAATAAAAACTACAATAAGTTTAAGGTATCTAATCAGTCTTGTCGCATTAGTATATTGCCTAAAAGCGTTGTCTTGCGTTATGTTGGTTGGGTAATTAAATACTTGAGGAAACTTATTTAATATTGTCATCCCAATAAATAAAATTGTTGCTATTAATGGTAATGTCAAAATAGTCGCTTTTCCGCCAAATCCGTCAGCTTGTCCTGCTCCATTATAATGTGTCGGGATAGAGTCAGGTAAGTTTGAATAGTTTGTAATGGTCAAACCCCAAACTGCAATAATTAATAACCATCCAATGATTTCAATTGTTTTGTCCGCTGTCGTAAGTTCTAATTTTATTTTCGGTCTTGCTTCCATTGTCATTTATAGAGTGTCATTTTTTGTCTAACGTCCAACTGCCTAAAAGCCAATATAAAATTGCTCCACTTAGTCCGTTATGTTTGTATGTTCTTTTCTCGCCACAAGCGTCAAAAGTTATGCGCTTTGGTAAATGTCGGCATTGTTTAGAGTAGAAAACAGTATAGTATTCGTCAATTGTATAAGTAAGTTTGTCTTTGGAACAGCCTGTTTCTTCACTAACACGTGTCATAAAGTTGTCCATTTTGTTAATAATTGATTTCTTGTTCGCCTTGCTGAAACAAGTCCCAAAGTTGTGTGTCTGTGTCTGAGCTATAGCCCATGTTGAGCCGGTCAGCATTAAGGTCATTAAAATAATTTTTTTCATTTTTCTTTTTTGTATTATGTTTTTTCCTACTCGTGTGGCTTTTCGGTGTCGCCCCGTTTTTGAAGTGGTTTCTGGTCTCCACTTTATATTTTTTCAATCGTCACAGTCAAGAACTGTCAAGCCGAATTTTTGGTGGCTCTCTTGTCTGTCTGGTCACGCTGTGTCGTTTTTTAGCCTTACCGCCAACGGCAGTCTGTCTAAATACTCCACAAACATACACAAACAATCGGATACTTATCTTTAAAATTTTTCAACCACACAATTCTCAGCGCATTGATTTGAGTAATTAGACAGTTTGACGGTTTGCAGCTTCAAGAATTTGGCGTCCCGTACATACGGGATCTGCCACCACAAAATCCTGCATTTAAACTGCGGGACACAACTTGTCCCGATACTTCGGGAAAACTTCATTTAATCCCGACCCCTTCGCAAAGCCGCCAATTTTTTTTACAAGCTGTGCTTGTTGCGCAACTTCAATATTGCGAATTCATCTAAATTTTTCGCAAGATTTAATTTTTCAATAGGTTGATATTCAGCAGTTTTTATTTTTTTATATTCCATATTTTCGGCTTAATTGCCTCGTTTTTGTAGTTGCGCAACGAGCACTGCTGTTAGATACCCGTTATTTCATTATTATCATTTTTTTTGTCGTAATAAGATTTCCTAAACTTAGTTGATAAAAATATGTTCCTGAAGGTAATTCCTTGCTGTCGAAATTTACATTGTATTCGCCTTGCGGTTTAAATTCATCAACCAAAGTTTTAACTTTCCTACCAAATATATCGAATATATTCAAAGTTGTATGCCCGCTTAGTAGTGATTTCCAGATAATATTAGTGTAGGCATTGAAAGGGTTGGGGTAGTTTTTGATAAGGAGCTTATACTCAGATTGGAACGAATTATTTGAAATACTGGTTGTATTGTCAATTTTTAGAATGGCAAAGCCTTCATTATTTTTAATTGCCAAAACATATGGTTCATTGCCAAAGTGGTAAATCTTACAATCCTGCATTTCGCCAAAATATCCTCCGTTGTTCCATTTGGAACGCAATGACAAATTGGATGGATTACTCACATCAATTTCCATAATACCGCCATCATCTCCAGGGAAATAAACGCTATTTAACGGGGCATAATAACTCCCACCTGGTGAGGTCGCCCCAGAAATATCAGTGCCCGATAGTATGTCCAAAGGACCGGTAACGGTGCCCGTAACTGCATTGAATTGATAACTTTGTACAACTCCCGGCCTGTGTGCAATGTATATATAATTACCGTCATCGCTTACTACGAGCGATGCTACATTATCAGGAATGCCGTTATTGTCCCAGTCGTTTACAACAACATCTGTTATGCCTGCCGATACGGGTAAGTTGGATAAATCAACAACGAAAAATCCGCCCGTGCAGGTTACAAAGGCAAAATTGCCCCACACTCTGACTGTTTTGGTAAGACTGCTTAGAGATGCACTTTGCTCAATTACATTAATCCAGTTGCCAGTTGATGTGTTGTAAATCTGAAGTGCATTTTCGTTGGTTTTTTGGTTTGACAGGTCAGCAAGATAATAATTAACTCCTCCTTTACGGAAATAGGCTACATCGTTTTGATATACTGGATCGTTCCCCCACTGAGCTGGTTTTTGCGCAAATACCTGCGGTGGACCGGGATTGGGATTTGACTGACTTATTGGAAATACCCTTATTCCACCACTGCCAAGAGCCGTCAGAAGCAGGGCTTTGGTAAGGTCGTTTGTGTCAGGATAAAAAAGTTCGATATGCTCGATAATACCATTTGCGGGGCGGTAACTTGCATCAACAGCCACCGGACTATTCAAATCCGAAATATCATAACGGACAAGCCCTCCGAATGTCGGCAAATAGACAGAATTCCATTTAGGAACGGCTACTCCACCGTCCGAACTTGAAATCCACCATTGCTGAATTGAGTGTACAGGTTGATTGTTGGTAACATTCACCGCATTTATGACATATCCTACCCCTTCGTGAGTTGCTGTCCATACAAACTTGTTGCCATTGTAAACAAAATATGCCATATCTCTGTCACCTGCATCATAGAAACCTGTGTTAACTGAACCTAATATGTTGCCGTTCTGCATATCAAGAATATGAAGAATATTTGCACTTGCGGCAAACAGGCGGTTGCTTACTTTCTCGGTTAAAACTTTGAACACCGCATTTCCAACTGATAAATCTTTTTTCATTACCCAAGAGATGCTTGCTGGATTAGTTACGTCAAGAACGGTTAGCTGACCGGCAGTTCCGCAGGCAACAAAGGCGTAGGTGTATTGTCCTCCGTAGTTTTCAACTACCTGAACATTCAACACCGAGGCAGACATACTGCTGTAATGGGTTACCGGGTTCCAGAATGAGGGGTAAACGAAAGGAGATACATATCCGTTTGCACTATTCAGGTTGGCAATTACCAACCCATGAACCCCGCGCGCAAGATTTGCAGTTATAGCGCCAGAGAGGTAAGCCATATAACCATTTCTTGTATTAGCTATATAAATTTTACCATAAAACGAAATACCAGCAGGGACCGAAAAAGATGATACAACAGTTGGTTGATTTCCGGAATACCCTATAACTTTAACCGTATCGCTGAATAGTGCAATAATTTTTGTGTCGGCAGGAATGATTTTAAAATCTATGATCTTTTCTGATGCAGGTGATTCCCAAATTTTATGTGTATTGCTGTTGTGATTGTAAATATAAATTCGATTTTCGGTTGCAACGAATAATTGATTCGTGCTGCTGTCAAATTCAACTGCAACCAATTGTTCTGAATAGGGCGAAGAGGTGTAATTACCTGTTCGCAGTCCAGTAGCAGGATCAAGCAATGCAAGATGCCGTCCTTGAGCTAGATACAAGATTTTATTGCCTGCTACAATATCTCTTGGTGTGCCGTCATAGATTTCTCCCGTTGTGACAAGTCCCTGCCCATATCCTTTTGTTATACTCATCAAAATGATGATTACTTGTATTGCTGTTTTATTCATTTTCATACTCGATTGTTTTTTATAATAACCGCTAACGGCAGTCCGTCTAAATACGCCACAAACATACACAAACAATTGGATACTTACCTTTTAAATTTTTTCAACTATGCAATTCTATCGGCTTTCTTGCTGTCTAGATAGTTCCATTCGTTTTTCTTAATCGTTTACGCTCTAATAAATATGTCGTCATTAAATATACAAAAGCAGTTGACAAACTAATTATAAAAGACTTGTCGTAATTCGGTTGGTTAAATGTTAATCGTCTAATTCCATCATCACACGCTGTGCATTCAATTATCAGTCGTTTGCTGTCCAATGCTGTTATTAAAATTGTCGTGACGAAGAAAACAAAAACTGTCACACAGGTTCTTTTTAGTCTATTAGATCTGGATGAAAACTTTAATAACAAAAATATCAACGAAGTGAAAAGTCCAAAGGCAATAACAAAACTATCGCTAGGAAATAAGTGGAAGTTCTTCCCAAAAAACTGAATGTTGTCTCCGTTGAAAAACTTGAATGAAAACCGAACAAGTTGTCGGTAATAGTCTTCAAATAAAAATGCAACAACAATGGCAACAAGTAAAAGTCCTATTGTCGTCAAAATGGTTTTGTAATTATTTTTTACTGTCGTCCACATTTAATTGTCTGTTGTGTTGTCGTCCTTTAAGCTGACCGCTAACGCAAGTCTGTCTAAATACGCCACAAACATACTCAAACAATTGGATACTTACCTTTAAAATTTTCCAACCATGCAATTTTCAAGACTTGGTTTGAGTAATTAGACAGTTTGACGGTTTGTAGTTGCAAGAAGTTGGCGATTTTCACCACTAAATTTCATACGAAGCACCAATGTTTGATTGACCACAAAACTTCATTCGGAGAATTGAACTTTCGGCTTGCGCAAATGTGTCTGAAGAGCACGAAACCCCGCCATTTTGCAAAACCGATGTTAGCACTTCGCCCTTCTTTTCTGTCGTGTTTGTTCGTTGTCATTACGTGTCTATTGTGATACGTTGACTTGATAGCTCTTTTGCATTTTTTAGCGTTGATTTGTGTGTCGGCAAAAAAGCAAATGTGCCTGCAAATGCGCTGGCTATGCAAGTTCAAGATTAATGCTTTCAATTTGATTTCTTGATTCTTGTCTAAGGTCAAACGCCTTTTTCATTTTTTTACTAATCTCTTTTATTGTCTTGTCGTCTGGCAAGTTAATTAATGTGTTTGCTAAGTCCGTGTCAGAAACATTTGGTATTGCTGCACCTGTCCGATACATAAACATTTGCTTCAAGAAAATTTCGGATTTTAAAAAGTATAGCAAATAATGACTATCAATTTTAAAGTTGCGAAAAACTCTAAGGCCATTAGTGCAAATACTACCCTCAAATTCTTTAGTTACTAAAGCTGTCGCATGTTTTCTTGTCCCAACTGAATTACCTGCAATTGCTGTAATAATGTCGCCTTCTTGTATTTCATAACTTGCTCTGCTTGGTAGTTCGTGGACTTGGTATTTTGTTGAGTTTATAATTTCGTATGAGTATGTGTTAATGTCTGAAAGTTCAACATACTCAACTGCTAAGTTTTGGTCTTTAAGTTTCTTGCTCTTAATTTTAACAATGTCGCAAATGTCGCCCAAACGAACACTTTTTCCGCTGTCTAATCTGGTAAACATTTTTCTATTATCAGGAGAGTAAAAGTCAAAATCAAACCTCCCATTCAACTCGTCATATTTTATAGAAAAAGAATTTTCTTTTTCTATTGCTGTTCCTTTTTGAAACTCTTTGTAATCTTCAACAATTATGCTAAAATCTTCGTCCAGAATTGGTTGTCCAGAAGAGTCCTTAATTGTTTGACCATATTGGTCTTTCTGATACAAAGGTGTTCCGTTTTTATTTCCTTGATAGCCTAACTTTCTAACTCTTCCAAAGAAAATTGGATACTGTTTAATTTTATTTGGCGTTTCCTTTTCTAAAAATAGTAGCGATGTTTTTACACCTGTCCCAAAAGGAATAAATGTTTCTTCTGGCAGATTGACAATGGCCAAAATTTTTGCTTTTAGTTTTATGTAATAGCGTAAATACTCTAAGGAAGGATTTTCAAAATTGCCATTGGGTAAAACAATTGCCATTCTTCCACCTTCTTTCAGCAATTGCAAACAGCGTTCAATAAATAAAACCTCTGCATTTTGATTTGGATAAACAGACTTTGTTTTGTGGTATTCATTGTTGTGGTTTGACCACTTATAACCTAAGTCAAACTTTGAAAGCGTTGAAGTATTCGTAATTTTAGCACCAAAAGGGGGGTTTGCTAAAATCAAATCAAAACCATCAGAATGCGTCAAGGATAATTTTAAATTGTCTAAATCTTCTAATGAGTTTGTGCAAAGAACATTAGTTTTTCCGTTGACTTCTAAAAGCAATTTCATCTTTGCAATTCTTGCAATACTTTTATTTATGTCTAAACCAAAAAGATTATTTGAAACTATGTCTTTTGTTATAAGGTCAGCATTGTTTTTTTGTAAATATTTTAGTGCTGACATCAGAAAACCACCGCTTCCACAAGCAGGGTCAATAATTTTTTCATTTGGTTTAGGTTGCATCATTGCAACACAAAAGTCAATGACTGGTTCGGGTGTGAAAAATTGCCCTCTACCATCTTTCTCGTGATGTGATAGGAATTTTTGGAATGCTAAACCTTTTGCATCTTGAGAAGAATTGAGCAATGAAATTCCTTGAAGTTTATTGATTGTAAAACCTAAAGCAATTGGGCTAATTTTGATACGGTCATCCATATCAAAAATGTCTTGGTAGGCTTTGATTGTTTGCTCAAATAAATTGGTAATTCGTTCCGTAATTGAATGAATACTTCTTCCCGATTTTAGTTCGTTCCACTCTACTGCAGAGATGGAAAACTGATTGAGGTTTTCGTTTTCATCATAAATTTTAATAAATAAAATTTTGACAAATTCCTCTAATGTTTGTTGTGGCGATAATCCATCGTTTGCGTATATGAAATCGTGGATTTCTTCAAATTTTTTTAGAAGGTTATCTTCCTTCGTTAGTTGTATTTCAAATAGAGAACTCATTTCTTACACATTTGTGGCAAATATAACACACATTTGTGTAAGTCAATCAAAAATTATTCAACAATTACATTTCTATTGTCAATTTGCATATCATTTACGTCAACAGCATCAAAATCGGAAAGGGTTTCACAAACTTCGTTAAAATTTACATTCCATTCATCTGTTAGGTCTAAAAGACAAGTGCCATCGGCTTGTGGGAAAACAAAACCCATAATATAATTTTGTTGCAAGTGGTTTGCATCTTTTCCAGATGAATCAAGGTGATTAGGGTTTGCAAATAAAAACTTGTGTTTGCTAAATCGTAAAAATATATCTACTGAAATTAAATTGAATTCATCTTTTCGTGGTGTGGCTTGTGTTCGTTCACCGCCTCCAGCACCAGATACAAAGTGGGTGTCAAGAACTCTAACTTTGGTCAATAAATAAGCTAATCTAACTTTAATCATCTTATCAATTTCATCTCTGGTAAAATTTGCAAGCTCTCTCATTGCTCGTAATTTATCCGTTTCTTTTATTGGGGGTGTTTTTAAATACTCTTGAATTTCTTCATACGAATAAAGGGTTGGGGAATCAACCATTTCAGGAAGATTTTCCGCAATCCATTTTTCAATTTGAGGTTCAATATCTTTATTTTTATCAATCCAATGAATTAGTTCATTGTAGTCAAAAAGCACTTTTTTTAACTTCGGATAATTATAAAGCTTGTTCCAATGTTCAGTGTTAGATTTTACTCCTTTCGATTCTAAAACAAACCAAGGGCTTTGAGCATTTTTTCTGAAATAAAAGTCTCCGTGATGTTGTGAATGTTTTTTCCCTTCCCATTTTTCCCGAATTCGTTTTACTTCAAATCCTAATTCCTGTAAATTGTTTTTTAAGATTAATTCACTTATTGAGCCGCTAACATAACCTTGTGCATTTGGACTCATTCGAAGAGCCTCTAAAAATATTTCTAATGTTGTTTTAAAAGTTTTAGCTACGAATGCTTCAAGTTTTTGAAATATGTTCATCTAACGTGTTTAATTTATTTTTACAAAGGTAATATTTTATAGTCTGTTTGCATCCTTAAATCATCGTCCACTGTCGGGTGATGGGTGGGCTTTAGGTGCGGCTGGGTAAAATTTAATGTACTGCAAAAGAGTTGGCTTGTGTTTCGGCTTGCAGCTCTTTTAATTTTTCGAAGCGTTGGCATTTTTGTCGTCTTTTTTTATGTTCGTTTACTGTCCGTTGTGTCGTCCGCTTCGCTTGCACCCAACTTGTATATATTTGCTGCTGAGCAGCGTAATAGATCCACATTAGTAGTATATGCGTTACTCAATAACGTTTTTCTATGTCGCAAAAAAATACTTTTTTTATTACAATTTATAAAAATTTGCATTTTTTTGTTTCAAAATACCTGAAGTTATAGTTAAGTTATTCATTTTCTCGTTTGCAAATATAGTCCAATATTTCACAAAACCAATTCCTCCCCTCCTTTCAACTCTATTTTTATCCTAAAACCCAATAATCCCAACACAAAACCCAATTATTGCACTCCTGGAGGCAATAAATATCCCCTAGGAGGTAATAATCCAAACACAAAACCCAATTATTGCACTCCTGTAGGCAATATGTCTCCTTTTGGTGGCCATAATCCAAACACAAAACCCAATTATTGTAAGCTTAGAGGCAATAATATTGTAATTTTAGTGTAAATTGTTGCTGTTTTAATGTAAACTATTGTATTTTTAATAAAAAAGATTGTACTTTTAGTAGAAAAGATTGTATTTATAGTAGAAAATATTGTATTTTTAATTAAAAAGATTGCAATATCAATAAAAACTATTGTATTTATAGTAGAAAAGACTGTAATATTAATAGAAACTATTCTATTTTTAATGGAAAGTTTAGAAACGCTTACCAAACTTTGCCTCACCTTTGATTGCACGCCCAATGATTTGTTAGATTATAAAGACGATGGCGGAAAACTGCCCGATACAATGGCTATTTATAGGATTGCAAAGCCTGTTTATAACATCAGTCCTTTGTAATATATCAGCATTTTAAAACCCGAACAGTTAGATGAGGTGCTTGAAATTATTAAAAATAAAATCCCAAAGGCTTAAAACCTTGTTCTAATTTAGCTTATAAAAAAATGGGGATTACCATAAGGCAAACCCTTTTTTTTTAGGATTTAAACTACTTTATAATTACCCTGCACGGGCATTTGGTTTTGCATCAAAACATTGTTTGCTATTTTCTCATAATCCTTTTGCGCAATAAAAATTGAACATTACAATTTAAACTATCCAACAATTACACAAATACATCTAAAATTTAATTACAATTATTTCATTGGTTTTATAAAAATAATATTATATTGCAACATTAATTTAACAAACATGATTAACAAAACAAATATATTCATTAAAAGCATGAAAATTAGGGGATTTATATTATTGTTTATGGTATTGTCAATTAGTTTTTTTTCTTGCAAAAAAGAGAGTGGTGTTAATTCTAAGCCTGTCATTAAGTTTTTAAAAATTAACGCTACAAATATTCAACAATTTAAAGATAGCATTACAATCGACATAGAATACACGGACGAAAACGGAGATTTAGGCGAAGACAATCCTGATAAAAATGCTTTGTATGTTAAAGACAGGCGACTTTCAAAGGCAGATTTTTATTTTGTAAAACCATTGTCTCCCCCTGGCAGCAATTTGAAAATAAAAGGCATATTGTCTATTAAAATTAAAAACGCCTTTTTGTTAGGCACCGCCAACAAAGAGGAAACTACTTTTGAAATAAAACTAAGCGACCGAGCAGGAAACTGGAGCAACGCCATTGTGTCGCCCGAAATTACAATTAACAAATAAGTATGAACAGATTGAAAATATATTTTAAACTGAGACTTTGCTATTTTGGATTAGGTTTTTTGTTTATGTTTTTTAATATGGGTTATGGGCAAACGGTTTATAAAATGTCTAACGCCAAAATATATGGTTGCAAAGGCGGGCTAACAGATAGCGAAAACAATCAGCAAGCAATTGGAAAGTATGCTAACAATGAAAATTTGATTTTCACCATTGTTGTGAAAGGAGCGAGTTCCATCAATTTCAAATTTAAAGGCAGTTTTTGTACTGAGGCGGTTTCAGATTATTTAAAGGTTTATAAAGGAAGAGATACAACTGGCACATTGATAAGAACTTATTCTGGAATTATCAATAATCCTGCCTCTTTTTCTGTGAGCGACAGTGCTGTAACTTTCTATTTTCATTCGGATGCTAATATTGTTTGCGATGGATGGGAACTAACATGGGAGGGCAAAGTTACCTTGGTTCCACAACCTAAGTTTACGGCAATAGCCAATCCAACATGCAACTCCACAAAAATTAGGGTAACGCTAGATCAAAAGTTTAATTGCGACTCTGTGAAAGCAGCCAATTTTAAACTATCTGGCACACTTTCAACTACTATTTCTTCCATATCTGCAATCAATTGCGATAGCAAAAACGAAACTTCTACTTTTGACATTACTTTTGCTTCTGGGCTTAATAAAAGCGGAAACTACACCTTGGATTTTAATTCATTTTTTAAAGATGCATGTGATAGTATTTGGAAAATAAATGCAAAACTGAATTTTAAAATCACGGATTGTCCCATTGTCGTGGATTTAAGAACCAATAGGAAAACAATTTGCAAAGGTGCTTGCGCAAGCCTGACCGCCATTATCACTGGCGGAAATGCAGCTAATTACAGTTATAATTGGATAAGTGGAGGCTTAACGGGCGCACCGCCAAAAACTGTTTGCCCAACCGTAAACACACAATATATTTTAGAGGTTTCCGATGGGGTCTCTGTTCCCGGAAAAGACACTGTTGACATCATTGTTCTTGACCCTCCCGTGGCTCAAAATGATACAACTGTTTGCCAAACAAGTGGTGTTTTAAACCTTAAAGCATTGCCCGCAGGCGGCACTTGGAGCGGCACAGGAATTACCAATGCTACCAATGGCGCGTTCAATCCTTTGGTTTCTGGCGGAGGTGTTTTCAAAGTTTTTTACAATACTGGCACATGTAGAGATTCTGTAATAGTAACTGTAAGGGCTATTAATGCAGGAAGTCCTGCGGCTGCTTGCCCCGGTTCTGCCCCGTTTATGGTTGCGGGATTCTCTCCAACTGGAGGTTCGTGGAGCGGCCTCAATATTACAAATAGTGGACTAATAACCCCACCAAGTGTTGCGGGTTCTTTTGTTGTAACTTATTCGTGGAATGGATGCACAAGCAACAAAACCATAAATATTGATAATATTATTTTAGCTAAGAAAATTGATACCATTTGTAAATCTGTTGCCTTAGACACATTCAAAGGATTTTCTCCAATAGGTGGAGTATGGACAGGACCAGGTGTAACTAACGCAAGACTGGGAATAAATGCACCTTTAAACGCTGGTGCTGGAAACAAAATTTATATCTACACAATCAATGGATGTAGAGATACATTTAAAAGATTTATAAATGATGTTGACGCCCGTTGGGATGATATTGCCTGCCCTGATGCTGGCCAAAAATTATTGCCTGCAGGCTTGCCCTCAGGAGGCTATTGGAAAGGGAAAGGTATATTTGATGCCGTTGCAGGCATTTTTGATGCAGATAGTTTTAGAGTACCCGGAAAGTCCACATTTGCACAAACAACCTTAACCTATTTTGCCAATAATGGATGCAAAGACAACAAAATAATGTACTTAAGATACACCCGCTTTTATGCTGACACCATTAAAAACTGTGTTTATGACACGGCCTATTTTATGCGCAATGCCTATCTTCAAAACGATCCTTGGAACATGCTGTTTTCTGGCAGCAATGCAATAGTTGGCAATGCTGTTTATAATCAAAAGTTTAGCCCTTCGTTGGCAAAGCGTGGCACATTTCATCAAATTATTGGCGATGCAAATGGTTGCAAAGACACTATTGTAATTCAGATATACGACCGCCCCAATATTCAAAAAGACACAGTTTTTTGCATAGCAGACAATCCTTTTAAATTAAAAAACAAAACAGGCAAAGGCAGCTTTTCGGGTAAAGGAATAACCAATGGCGTGAACGGCATATTCAGTCCGGCTGTTGCTGGCGCAGGCAACCATGTTATATTATTCAATTTCCCCGGCAGATGCACAGATACTGTTATAATAAAGGTGAATGCTTTGCCCAATCCTGTTATTTCAGGGCTTAAAAATTATTATTGTTTCAAAGATTCTATTTCAAATTTAAAAGTAAAACCATTTGGAGGTATTTTGTCGGGCAACGGCATTTTAGACTCTTCTTTCAATCCTAAATTAGCAGGCGAAGGTTTCCATACAATTACTTATAAAGTAGGAACAGGAAAATGCACCAATATAACGACCCGAGACATTGAAGTGGGCGCACCATTAGAATTAACCTTAAATATAGAAAAAGGAAAAGACTCTATTTGCATTGGAACAACCGTGGCACTTACAACTACTCAAAAAACAGGTTTGAACAATGCAACCCTCACCTGGAGAAGCGGTCAAATTGATGTGCCAAATATCTATGAGTCGCCAAAGAAAACGACTGTCTATCGTGTGGTTTTGCAAGATGGTTGCAGCGATTCTGTAGAGAAATTTGCAACTATTTTTGTTCATCCACCCATGTACGGAAAAATACTAAGCAGCGACATCAAATGTTTTGGCAACAATGGTTTTGCATCCATCACCATGAATCAGGCGGGGCCTTTCAAATACCTTTGGAACACCATTCCTCCACAAACAACTGCCAACATTACGGCTCCCGTATCCAATGTTTACAAAGTAAATATTATAAACGAAACTACCGGCTGCACTTACGATACAAGTGCAAACATATTGGGCTATCCTCGCATCAGGGCGTTTTTCACCACCGCTCCTGCTGGCCAATGCGTTTACAGCAGCAATGCTTTGGTTAAAATAATTAACCTGAGCGAAGGTGGCAAACAAGGGGTCTGGGATTATGGAGATTTCACCAAAGAACTTTATGACGAACAATCCAATCCATCACATTTGTACCAAGGCGACACAGACTCATATACCATCACACTTAGAATATCAAACGAAGGCGGCTGTTCAGATAGCTTTAAGGTAAAGATTTGTGTTTTAGACACCATATCATTGTTTATTCCCGATGCTTTTACGCCAAATGATGACGAAACCAATGATGTTTTCAAGATTTATTCATCATCATTAACCAAACTAGAGGTAAATATATTTAATAGATGGGGCGAAATGGTTTTTCAATCCAACAACCCCAAATTTTCTTGGGATGGCAGATATAAAGGTAATCTTTGTCCAACAGATTATTATATTTATACTATAAAATACAAAGGGAAAGCCACAGCATGGAAATATAAAAAAGGGGTGTTTTACATTCTGCGGTAAATTTTAATAAATAATTTAGGAGATACTAATTTGAGTAATGTTACATTACAATAAAATACATATTTTTGCAAAATGGTAGCAATAGGCGCATGGCTGGCTCGAATTTTTATTTGGTCAATGATATTTAGAATATTTAGAAAAGTAATCTCTTGGTTTTTAATGATAACTATTGGTTTGGTTTTTATATTCAAATATTTCCCAGTGCCCGTAACCCTTTTTATGTTGCAGCGATGTGTTGCTCAAAAAGCAGACGACCATCCCATGGTTTTGAAAAAAGAATGGGTTTCTTTGAGCAATATTTCAGACTATGCGCAAATTTCTGTTGTTTGTGCAGAAGATCAAAAGTTTTTGAGCCATAATGGTTTTGATTTTGAAGCCATTAAAAAAGCTTATGCATATAACGAACTAATGGAAGAAAAAGGCAAAGTGAAAAAAAAAGGCGCGAGCACCATTAGTCAGCAAACTGCAAAAAATGTGTTTTTATGGCATGGCCGCAGCTGGATAAGAAAAGGATTTGAAACCTATTTTACATTTTTGATAGAACTGATTTGGAGCAAACAACGAATTTTGGAAGTATATTTGAATGTAATAGAACAAGGCGATGGCATATATGGTGTGGAGGCATCTGCACAACATTTTTTTAAAAAATCGGCCAAAGACATCACGGCTTCTCAGGCTGCCCTCATGGCAGTAGTGTTGCCAAATCCTCGTAAATTCTTGATTAATGTGCCATCGGCTTATGTCAAAAAAAGACAATCTTGGTGTTTGCGACAAATGAAAAACAATGGCATGAAACTAAATTTTGATTTAGAGAAAATTAGTGAAGAAGAGCAAGGAAATGAATAAATAAAAACCTTACTTTTGCAAACGCAAATGAAATACAAACGCATATTACTTAAACTTAGTGGAGAGTCCTTAATGGGCGACCAACAATACGGCATAGATGCTAAAATTTTAGAACAATACGCTCAAGAGATTAAAGAATCTGTTGACATGGGCATTGAAGTGGCAATTGTTATTGGTGGCGGCAATATTTTTAGAGGTGTGCAAGGTGTACAAGGCGGTTTGGTGGACAGAGCACAAGGAGACTATATGGGTATGTTGGCAACCGTAATTAATGCCATGGCATTGCAAGGTGCTTTAGAAAAACTATTTGTTAAAACAAGGTTGCTATCTGCTATAAAAATGGAACAGATTTGCGAGCCTTTTATTAGAAGAAGGGCTATCAGACATTTAGAAAAAGGCCGGGTGGTGATATTTGGCGCAGGAACAGGCAATCCATATTTTACAACTGACACAGCAGCTTCGCTAAGAGCCGTGGAAATAGAAGCCGATTTGATTTTAAAAGGCACTAGAGTGGACGGTGTTTACACTGCCGACCCTGAAAAACACAGCGATGCCGTTAGATATGATGCGGTTAGCTTTACTGAGGTTTATCAAAAAGGATTAAGCATAATGGATTTAACAGCCATAACGCTTTGCCAAGAAAACAACTTGCCTATTTTGGTATTTGATATGAACAAAAAAGGCAACCTAAAACGCTTAATGTTAGGGGAAAAGGTTGGGACTTTGGTGAGTTAGTTAATAAGAGCTATAATATAAAAATTATTTTACAATTTTTATATTACAGCCAATACCAAATAATGAAATTAGATTCAACTAATTAATTCATTACTAACGATATAAAAAAAAACAAACTTGAATACCTAAAATCATGAAATCCCTTCTAATAGATTTAAGGTTTTATTTAAACTATCTTTAAGGTCAAATCTTTCTAGATTAATAAAACCCTTCTTTATTAATAGGTTTTTTGTATTTAAATCCATATTTAAAACTTTTTGAATAGAGTCAACACAATCGTTAATATTAAATGGATTAAAATATATTACAGAATCACCTCCAATTTCTGGCATACAGGATTGATTAGATGAAATTACAAGACATTTTGCGCGCATTGCCTCAATTAGGAAAACAAACTAAGTTGTAATTAGGAAGAACAGCCAAAGAAGCCAAATCTAATATGGGTGCAATGGCAGAAATCAATCAAAATTATGCTTGGTTAAATTCAAAAGTGCTGCAATATTTAACACAATCAATTATAAAACATTTCGACCAAAATTATTTTAACAATTGGACCCAAAGGGGCCCCCTTTAAGGAAATTATTTAGGATAAAGCATTTTCTTTATAGTTTTATTTGATCCTAATGTCTAATAATTTATTTTTTGTTTAATAGCGGAATTTAGTTTTCTTTGCAATTAAAAACTAAAAAAAATGAAAAGGTATTTCCTATTTGTATTATTTATGTATTGCGCTTCTCATAGTAAAGCCAACGAATATTTCGTTCAATTAAAAAAATCGGAAGATAGTAGCAATGTATTTCAAGTTATTAAAAACATTACTCCCCAAAAATTCACACATTTCAAAGCTTTCAAAACATTGAAAGAAAATGGTTTAGATAAAATTTATGTTTTAAATTTTGAAAGAGAATTATCAGCGGAAGAGTTTTATAAAATAAGACAGCTATCATTAATTCAAATGATTGAGAAAGTGCCTTTATATGAATTTTTTTATACGCCAAATGATTATAGTTCTACCTCGATGTGGAATTTAGAAAAAATAAAGGCAAAACAAGCTTGGGGTTTAGAAAAAGGAGGTAAAAATATTTTAGTTGCTTTGGTAGATGATGGCATGGATACAGCTCACTCAGATTTGCAACCAACCTTGTGGAAAAATGTAAACGAAATTCCCAATAATAATATTGATGACGACAACAATGGATATATTGACGATATTTTTGGTTGGGATATGGCTGATAATGACAACAATCCTAATGTTGTTGCTTCTAACAATCTTTCTCACGGCACCCATTGTGCTGGAATAATTGGTGCGAAAACGGATAACAGCAATGGCATTTCGAGCATTGGATTTAATGTAAAAATCATGCCATTAAAATGTGGAAGAAATGGTTCTTCTAGTATTTTTAATCCATACCAAGGTGTGGAATATGCCATAGAAAATGGGGCAAAAATAATCAGTATGAGTTGGGGCGGAGGTTCTTTTTCTACAACTTATCAATTGTTGTTTAACACTGCTGCTCAAAGAAATGTAATATGTGTTGCGGCAGCTGGAAATAGTAGAACTAACACTGTAATGTATCCTGCGGGATATAAAAATGTAATATCTGTTGGTTCAACAACAAATACAGACGCAAAAAGCAGTTTTTCTAATTATGGAACATGGGTGGATGTTATGGCTCCTGGTTCTAGTATTTATAGTTCAATTCCCGGAAATTCTTTTGGCACAAAAAGCGGAACTTCCATGGCTTGCCCTTTGGTTTCGGGTTTGTGTGCATTGATGCTGAGTCGCAATCCAAGTATGAAAGCTGTGGATGTAGAAAAGTGTTTGAAAAGTTCATGTGATAATATTGACTCACAAAATGTTAATTTTATTGGCAGTATTGGTGCCGGAAGAATCAATGCTTACAAGGCATTGTTGTGTATAAAATCCGTTTATGCTAATTTCAACACCCAAAAAAACTTTGTTTGCACTGGTGACACTATTCATTATAAAGACAGAAGTAATCCAACGCCTAGCAGTTGGTTATGGGAATTTGAAGGCGGCACACCAAATATATCTAGCAATCAAAATCCTATTGTAAGATATTCGAGCAATGGTGTTTACAAAACCAAATTAACTGTAATAAAAAACAATGATACAGATTTCATTGAAAAATTAAATTATATTACAATTGGAAAACCAGAAGCCACATTTTCTGGTGTTCAATCCATTAATAAAGGAGAATATGCAACCATAAAAGTTGATTTAAAAGGATTGCCACCGTGGACATTAATTTACAAAGATAATTTCAACAATAAAGACACCGTATTCAATATATTACAAACACCATATTACATTTTAAAAACACCTGATACAAGCGTTATTTACAAACCTGTTTCATTAACAAGCTATGGATGTAATGGCACAGTAAAAGATTCTACTAGAATTTCTGTTACAAAAGGTGCATTGGGTTCAGTTTGCGATAGTTCATTGAGGTTTCATTCTACATTTGGAACAACATCGGGGAACCATATTGCTTATGATTTAAAATTATTTAATGATACTAACTTATATGTAGTTGGAAATACTTTTAATTCATCAACAAATTCAAATGATGCTTATATTAATAAATATAATGATAATGGAAAACTAAAATGGTCAAAAAGATTTGGAAATGGATATGAATTGATATTTTTTACATTAGATATTGACCAAAACGAAAATATTTATATTCCAAGTTCATCATTCAAGAATGGTTCATCATCCGATAAAATGATGGGGATTACAAAAATAGATAAATTTGGAAATATAAAATGGGAGAAAATTTTTAATGGAAATAGTAATGAATATATGAGAAATGTAATTGTTTCTAAATTTGACACTAAATACCTATATTGTGTTGGCCCTGCTGTAAGCAATTCTTATGGAGGAGAAGATATAGTATTAATTAAATTAGACACAGCTGGCAATACAATTTGGACAAGAATGTTTGGTTCTAGCATTACCGAAAGACCTGAAGCAATTACAGAAGATGAGTTTGGAAATATATTCATAGGTGGCTATACAGCAGGTTCGAATGTATCAAGAATATTATTAAAAGTTTCAAGTTCAGGCAATTTGCTTTTCTCTAACTATTATGCCGCTTCTGGAGAAAAGTCTTATACTTTTTCATTAACAAATTATAAAAAACATATTTATTCAAGTGGTTATTCTGAAGTTTCTAACAGAGAACTATGTGTAGTAAAATACAATTTAAATGGGCAATTAATTTGGGCTAAAAAATATTCAGCAAATTCAACTAATCTAAATATCTCTACAAGTAATATTCTAGCCCATGACAATAAACTTTATGTTTCATGGAGTATAAACAAATCAAGTATTGATGGATATGTTATGATAATTGACACGAATGGCAATGTTCTAACCTATAATTCTATTGGCAATTCAGGAGAGGATATGATTAATGGTATTTCAATTTCTTCGGACAACTCAGTTTATTATTCTGGACACAAAAACTCTAGCAACAAACAAGCAGTTGTTGGTAAAACTAATTGCAAGTTGAAAAATATTTGCCAAACTTTAATAAATAATATCAATGTTTCAAACTTAAACTCAAACTTAACTAATTTTCCACTTAATTCCGGAACGTTTAACAATTTGACTTCAAATTCTTATAATAATATTTCTAATAATCCAGTATTAAAATTTGAATGTAAATCAAATGTCAATATTGTAAAAAAGCAATGTAAACTAAATGCAGACTTTTCTTTTAAAGCTTCATGTTATGGTGATACATCAACTTTCATTGGCTCTGCTTTTGATAGCAATGCATATTCAATTTCCAATTGGTTTTGGAATTTTGGAGACAATACAAGTTTGAGCGGAAATAATAAAGTAGGCAAGGTATATTTTAACAAAGGTGTTTTTCAGGTTAAAATGATAGTTACATCGGCTTTTAATAATCAAACCTGCGCAGACACAATTGTTAAAATGATTGTAATAAACGACTCAATGAAGATATTGTCAATGCCAGCAGATTTAGATATTTGTAAAGGTGACAGTGTGCAAATTTCAGCTCCTGATATTATTTGTGGTTCAAAACCATACAAATATGAATGGTTGCCAAATATTGGAATTGACAACAATACTTTGCCTTTTCCATATTTTAGTCCCAAACAAAATACTACTTATACCCTGACCATCAAAGATTTATATGGCAATAAAGTGAAGGACAGTTTAAAGGTAAATGTAAAACAAAATTGTTGTAAAAGCATTGCCCGTATTTCTAAAGACAAAGAAAATATTTGTAACGGTGACTCTGTTCAATTCATCAATTCATCAACTTATGATGCCTCTTCTTATTTCTTTCAATGGAAATTTAGTGGTGCAAATTTGAGTGTTTACAATGGATCTAATCCGCCAAAAGTAGTTTTTAATGGCAATTCGGGAACTGTAGAATTATTTTTATCTGATTTATGTTCAAATGACACGCTGAAACAAACTTATTTTATTTTTCCAAAACCCATAGTAAATGCAGGCAATGATTTAAAAATTTGCGGATTAGATACAGTACAATTAGGCGATATTGCTTTAGGAAGAAGTCAATATTCTTGGATACCAACATTGGGTTTAAGCAATCCATTAATTTCAAATCCAGAACTCATTATTAACAAAAATGAAACTTATTATTTAAAAGTAATAGATGAATACAGTTGTTCAAATTCAGATTCTGTAAAAATTACTATGTATGAAAAACCTCCACTAATTGAACCTAGAGATACTCTAATTTGTCCAAATGATTCTGTATTTATAAGCTGTAAATCGACAGGAACATATCTTTGGGATAATGGAAATACCAATCAAAGTATTTGGGTAAATAAAACGAGAACTGTCATTCTAGAATTTAAAGGATTTTGCATTTATAGAGACACAATTTTGATAGGCAATAGAGTTTTGCCCGCAGTTAATTTAGGAAAAGATACAGCCTTTTGCAAAAACTCCAGCATCGTTATGCGTTCAAACATAATAAACGGGCACAGTTTTTTATGGAATACTGGCTATATTGGCTCAGAAATAACAATATCCCAAAGTGGTAAATATTGGTTAAAAGTAAGTGATGGGAAATGTAAAACCACAGATACGATAATTATTAAAGAGTTCGCCCTCCCCTCTTTTTATATAATTGGCGACACTATTTTATGTAACATAAACAATAGTCAACTAAAGCCAAATAATAATTTTAAAAATGCACAATATGAATGGAATACAGGTGTAAAACAAGCCAATTTAAATATTACTAAAATTGGCAATTACCAACTAACCATTACTGACAGCAACATGTGTTCAAATTCTAATAATATAAATGTTAGATTAGGTCAACAACCCATTCCAAGTAACATTAAAGATACGATTATTTGCAATCAAACCGTGCTTATTTTGCCTTTACCAATTATAGTCGGACAAAGTTATTTATGGAATAGTATATACAAAGACAATCCGTATATCATCAAACAAGCAAGTAAAAACTTTCTTACCACCTATGCAGAGTGCGGCTCTATAAGAGAAGATTTTGAGGTATTAGAGCAAGAATGTGTTTGCTTTGTTTATGTGCCCAATGCTTTTAGCCCAAACAATAATAATATAAATGATAAGTTTAAGCTTTCAAGCACCTGTCCACTTATCGAATTTGAATTTGTCATTTTTAATAAATGGGGCGAAATATTATTTAAAACGAATGATTCCAATTTTGAATGGGATGGTAAATACAATGATAATACAGTGCCACAAAACACCTATTTCTACAAATTAAAATATAGAAAAAACCAAGGAAACATTTCTTTATTTGAAGAGCAAAATGGTTATTTTGAGGTTATTCGTTAAATTAAACGCAAATATTTTTCTAAAATTACATTTTCAGACAAATCAGTTAATACATATTTATTCACTTCAAATGAATCAAATAAATGTAACTCCAAATTTTCAATAATTACAGATAATTCAATTTCATTTTCAGCAATGAAACCATTTTTATTGTTTAAAACCATTTCTGGAATACCTCCAATATTAAAACCAATCACAGGCGTTCCGCACAATAAAGACTCACTTACCGTGTTTGGTAAATTATCTTCCAAAGATGGTATAATATAATAGTCTGCCAAGTTATAAATTTCAGCCATTTTAATTGAATCCACAATTTCTCCAAATTCTAATGTATTTATATCATTTAAATTAAGTTCAACCCCTATTTTACCAATGATTAACAACTGGAAAACTTCTTTATTATTGATGTTTTTCAATCCTCTTAAAAGAACATCAAACCCTTTTCTTATATCTCTTGGATTTTCAGCAACAAATAATATCTTTATTCTATTTGGCAATATCTTTGGATATTTTCCATACAATAATGTTTTATCTATCGGTTTAAAAATATCATTTGGAATAGGATTTCTTAAAACTACAATTTTCTTGTTGAGAAATACAATAGACAATGAAACTAAATTTGCTAGCCACTGACTGGGACAAATTACGGTTAAATCAACATTAACAATATATTGTTTCTTTTTATTTAACACTAATTTAGATTGCCAAGAATAGGATCCGTCATAACCTATTTTATAGTGCTCTCCACCAGTAAATGGATTCATATCATGAAATGTCCAAAGAAACTTTTTATTTGAATGTTTAAAAACTTTCCTCCAATCTAAGAATTTTACCACCCAATGCAAATGAACTACATCTGCCCATTCAAACAGCGGATGCTTTGATAAATCAAATAAACTTTGATGTCCATTAAAATAAATATCAGGTTTATAAAAAGTAAGTTTTCTATTGAATAAAATATTTAATTTTACTACAAAGTTAAACCAAGCTTTTACCTTAAATAAATCTTCAAAATAATAAGACCCCTCAATTGTAACTTTATTGGAACGGAACAAAAATAGAATTTTACTTTCAAAACCATTTTTCAATAATAAATTATGCAATCTAATAGCAGCAATCGCAGCTCCTCCAGTATCAATAGTATTTATATGTAATACTTTTCTCAAATTCTATATGCAAAAATATTTATTTGTAAATCAAAATTGTTTTTACCTGTTTGGTTAATAAATGGCGCAATTTTATCAGTCGGATTTTCAATAAAAAGTCTAAAACCTTTGCTTTCTAATGTACTAATAATATTGCTCAGATTCTGCGAAACCCCATTGAAAGAATGAAATTCCACAAACAGATTTTTAACTTTTTTCAAATTATCAGCTATATGAGGAATAACCGTTGTTTCTGCACCCTCAATATCCATTTTCAAAAAATCAATACATTCAAATTGATTAAGATATTCGTTAAAATCAATAGCTTCAACAACATTATCCTTATTTTGTGAACCAATAGAGTCAATTTTACCACCATCAATTCCATCAGAAAGAAAAGTTAATTGAGTGTCTTGATCCCAAACGGCTTGATTATGCAGAAATATTGAATCATATGCTCTAATTTCTATATTTTTTTTTAATATCGAATAAATAAATTTATCAGCCTCAAAAGAGTGAATAATTGAATTAGGGTATTGTTTCTTAAAATTAATTATACTTAATCCTATATTTGAACCACAATCTATTATTATGGGATTATCCTTATCAGTCATAAAATCATAAAATTTCTTGAAGAATATTTCATTGTACTGCCAAGTAAATGATCTAAAATTCGTTAATTCTAATTTTTCTCCTAAAAACTTCACTTTTTGAAATCTAGTTTTTCCTTTATAAGATGCTTTAAGGGTATAATAAAAAAAAATACGGAAATATTTATTTGTTATAAAAAAAAACAACCCTTTCAAATATATGCTTAAAAAAAATTTCATTATGATATCTTAACAATAATTATTGTCATTTATAATTGCAATATTATAGCTAATTTAATGAAATTAAAAGTGGTTTTTTTATTTAATTTAGAATTATATATTTGCATTCTATGAATTTCAAAAAGTTGATGAAAGATATATTGCCTCATGCAGCGGCAATTTTGGTTTTTTTATTGGTGGCTTATATCTATTTTATTCGAACCTTTCAAGGTTATATGCATAAGGAGGAAGACGTAACCCAAGGCTTATTAAAAGGTACTGAAATTCAAAAATATACTGATAAAGATGGTGATTTTCCGGCATGGACAAATAGTATTTTTTCTGGCATGCCATCCGTTTTAATTCAAGGAAAAAGAAGTGCCAACCTATTGAAAGATGCCAATTATTTAACCTTGGTAAACCATACAGCCTACCCTTTCAAGATTTTATTTCTCTCGTTTATTGGGTTTTATATTTTGATGCACGCTTTTAAAATCAAACCACTCTTTGGTATTTTGGCATCGCTTGCCTATGGTTTTGCCACTTATAGCTTAAGTAGTATTGAAGCTGCACATTACACAAAAGTTTTGGCAATGGCACTCATTCCAGCGTTAATGGGTTCCTTGCATCTTATTTTTACGGGTAGATATTTTTCGGGAGCGGTAACCCTCGCCTTTAATTTCGGACTTCAAATTTATTTTTTCCATTTTCAGATTACGCTTTATTCCATTATTTGTTTAGTGGTTTTAGGCATTTATTATATTTTCCATTTAAGCAAAGAAAAACAATTTAAACAACTTTTTATAGGTATTTTAATTTCAACACTTGCTGTTGGCATGGGGGTTATGAGCAATCTTACAAAACTTAAAACCACATCTGAATTTGCCAAAAACACAATGAGAGGAGGCAATGATATGGCAAAGGCCAACCCCAATGTTAAACAAAAGGAATCAGGAAAAAGTGGTCTTGACAGAGATTATGCTTTTTCATGGAGTTATGGTATTGGAGAAACTTTCACCTTGTTAATTCCGAGTTTTTATGGTGGCAGTAGTCAAGAAAAAATAAATAAAAAATCCAAATTTTATGAAACTACCCAAAATGATGAAGCTATAGAACAAGGATTGCCAATGTATCATGGCGATTTACAATTTACCTCAGGACCCATTTACATAGGTTCAATAATTATTTTCTTATTCGTTTTAGGTATGATTGTGATAAAAAGTCCTATCAAATGGGCCTTATTTGCACTTACATTAATCTCATTTATTCTTGGTTGGGGAAAACATTTTAGCGGTATCAACTATTGGTTGTTTGATAATTTACCATACTACAACAAATTTAGAACACCTATGATGGCTTTTAGTATTGCCCAGGTTACAATACCATTAATTGGTTTTTTAGGTCTTAAAGAATTATATGACAATTGGGACACCAAACAAAAAAACGGTTCATTTAGTATAGATTGGGCAAATATTTGGAAGTCTAAAAATCCATGGGAAAACATTGTTTTTTCTTTCATTATAGTAGGTGGATTTTGTTTAATCATGGCAATTATGGGTTCTAGCTTTGTGGATATGGGTGGATTGGTGGACAATGATTTAAAAGCCAATAATGCTAGTTTAATTCCAATTTTAAAAGAAGACAGGGCGAGCTTATTATCGGGCGATGCTTTCCGTTCTTTTATTTTTATCACAATAGCTTTTGCAATGTTTTGGGCATTGTATAACAAAAAAATTCAAAGCCATATCGCAATTGCAATTATTGGCATTTTTGCTACAATAGATTTAATTGGCGTAGATTGGAGATATTTGAATTGGGCCGATTTTCAATTTGAAAAAGGAACAGCTACCGATAGAATTCCTGATGAAGCAGACAAGCAAATATTGGCTGACAAAGACCCGCATTTTAGGGTTTTTGATTTAACAAACGACCCTTTTAACAACAATGAAGGGGCGGCTTTCCATAAAATGATTGGTGGATACGACCCTGCAAAACTGAGCCGTTACCAAGATTTAATTTCCGAATTTTTATCTAAAAAAGAATTACAAGACCAAGGTTTAGATTTTTTGAATTGCAAATACTTAATTGGAGCAGCTGAAAACAAAAAAATAGTTGTGCCAAGAAATACCGCCAATGGCAATGCCTGGTTTGTTAATGAATTGATATTTACCAAAGATGCAAGCGATGAAATGGATGTTTTAAAAACCATTGACAACAAAAACAAAGCTTCATATAATGCCAGTTTTGAACAAAACAAAGACATCAATAATAAAATTTTTATTAAAGATAGCTTTGCAAATATAAAACTGACCAACTATCATCCCGATACATTATTATATGTTTCTGACAATAAAAACGATGGTTATGCGGTTTTTTCAGAGATTTTTTATGATAATTGGAAAGCCGAAGTGGATGGAAAACCAATTGCAATCAATAAAGTAGATTACACATTAAGGGGCTTTATGGTTCCGCAAGGCAAACACAGCATTAAATTATATTTTAATAAAGGCGAGGGCAATACCGATACCATTGAAAAATTTGCGTCATTAACAATTTTAATATTAATGGGAGGCTTAATTATAACATGGATTTGGGGCTACAGAAACAAAGCATAGTTTATGCTTTCTATCATAAGTATTTGCTATAATAATTTAGCGGGATTAAAAAAAACACTTCAAATATTTGATGAAAAGCAATTTCAAAACATTGAAATTGTAGTTGTAGATGGCGGTTCGAAAGACGGAACTTTAGATTATCTTAATAGTCAAACGATTTGCAAAAACTTTGTTTCTGAACCTGACAAAGGGATTTATAATGCCATGAACAAGGGAATGAAAATGGCTAACGGTGATTATTTTTGGTTTTTGAATTCGGGAGACTTTGCACATTCAGAGAAAGTAATTCATGAGATTTTAGAGCTTTTGAAAACCAATCCAGATGTTGTTTATGGTGAAACAATATTGGTAAAATCAAATTATGAAATCGTTGGAAAACGATCTGAAATTAGCAAAAAGAAATTACCCGAAAACCTAAATTGGAAATCTCTGAAACAAGGAATGTCTGTTGGCCATCAATCTTTTATAATAAAAAAAGAAAAGTGTTTGCAATATGACGAATGGCTAAAATATGTTTCTGATATAGATTGGATGATTAGATGTTTGAAAGGTTGCAAAACTTGTATACAAACAAAAGCTCCAATCGCAAATTTTTCTTTAGATGGATTTTCTTCTCAAAAGCGCAAGGAAAGCAATAAAGAAAGGTTTTTTGTGTTGCAAAAGCATTATGGTTTTATAAGTAATCTTTGGCACCATTTACAAATCTTGATTAGGGCTAAATTTAGTTAATCGGGTGTTATTTTTTCTTCTTTTTCCTTCTAAATATTCCTAAATAATTAAACTCTTTGGTGTAAACAATACCAACACCTGTTGTCGTTATAGGTGTTGTTAAAGCAGCATTTGTTTGGCTAAAGCTAGAACGGGTATAAGCTTTAACTTTAATATTTCCTTTACTAGTGATTTTATATTCTAAATTAATATTAGGCCTATTGGTAAGAGAACTTATGCTGCCATCAAATGTGAGTTTATCTTTCAAAAACTTGCTGCTTAACTCCACACCATATTCGGGCGGCAGGGCAAATGTTCCATTTTTATAAATAACATTCACTCGCCAATTTGGGTCAATTTTATTTAACCAATTGCTTAATTGAGCAGAAAGCAAATCGCTACCCGCAGTTGAAAGAGCTGTGGTTCCAATATTATTAGAGCCCGCTCCAGCCTCTGCAAATGTGGGTGGCAAAAAACTATTGATAATTAACAATCCAAATATTTGTCGGCTCACTTCGTCTTTGTCAGATTTTATTCTACTGATTACAGATTGAAGTGTGATATAATCTTGCTGCAATTCCAACTGTAATTTAGGGAAATTAAGTCCAAAAGTAATTTCAGGCGAAAATAAATTACCTTTTAAATACAATTCACTTTCTACAGTAACAATTTTTGCAGAACCAGATGTTGCATTTGCGGCAACAGCCAATTGTAAAGGTTGTGAATTTGCCCTGCTTAAATTATAGGCAACAATGTCTAATTTTGCGTCAAGAGGGTCGCCATACCATGAAATTGTGCCACCAGGTCTGATTAAAAATGGTTTGTTATAAATATCAAAAGCTGTAAATAAGTATTTTCCTTGAGCAACTTTGTAGGTTCCAAACATATAAAAATCACCAATACTATTCATTTCCATTCTAATGTTTCCGTTGCCATTTCCCGAAATTTTATCGCCCAAGGTTTCATCAAAAATAATTTCAACATTGGCATCTTGAGTGGCTTCGACATCCATAATTAACGAGTTAATTGGAAAATCACTTACCTTTTTAATAAATTTTTTGCGAGGAATTTTAAAATGCACAAAACTTGGCAAATCGGATGCAACGCCCTCACTAATTGGCAAGAAAAAATTAGTGTTAGGCATTGTTTTCATGTTCATTTTAATATCTAACTTTGTAAATGGACCATTAAAACTAGCATTGCCCGACACATAACCTTGACCATAATACAAACTTGATGCTTTTTGTTTGGTATTTAACACATGAAAATTATCAATATCGTTTAAATTAAAATTAAAAACATAATCTTTAAATCCAGTATGCGAAATGCTTCCATTGGCCTTTGCAGTTTGTTTTCTATTATCAAAAAGTGTGAAAGGCATTATTTCAAAACTATTTTTTTTGCATTTTACTTTCGTTGAAAAATGCACAGGAACATTCAAATAATCTATGACAACTTCCATGTTGTCAAGAATAATTTCACCTTCAACTATTGGTTCATTAAAACTGCCAAAAATCTTAATACTATCTTTCGTATAAACTGAACCTTTCATATTAGTAAGTACGCCTTTTAAAAATGGCTCGAAAACTGCTGCTTTCGTTTTTGGCAAAAAAGCAGCTAAATTAAAATTGTTTTTCTTGCTAATATAATCAATTGTTCCTTCAATTTTCAATGAATCTAATAACCCGTCCAAAACCTCTAATTTAACTTTTTGTGGCGCATTTAGTCCATTATTTTGTGTTTTGATAGATAAATTTCCAAAGGTATCCTTGTTCATTGCAAACTGCTTGATCTCAAAATCAGATTCAAAAGTTTTAGAATTGTTTTTCGAATTAAAAACTATTGTACCATTTGAAACCCCATTAGTTTTGGGTATTGAATTTCCTTTTATGAAATTATTGATTGTTTTAAGGTCAAAATCTTTCAGTTTCAGAATTAAATTCTCTTGCGATTTTTCGCCATAATCGCCATTAACAACAATGGATTGTTCTTTATTGAATAAAGTAAAGTTTTCTAAATGGATATTACCTTTTGTAAAGGTTGTTTTAGATTTATTGGCCAAAATCCATGTATCAACGCCTAAATTAATATTAGACTCTTTAAATGTTAAATAAACAGAATCATTTTGAAAATAAAACTGTCCAAAAGTTGCAAGATTAAGGTTGAAGGTTGTATCTGAAGCTTTTAGGTCAAAGTTAATCGTATTTTCTTCAATTTTTGCATTTAAAACAATATTTTCAGTATTGAAATTCTTTAAATTTGTGAATTTATCTGCTAAAATGGTTAGTTTCAATTCAGAATTTGGTTCTTTTGAGGCATTAACCTTTAATTTTTGAATTTCAAAATCTTTGTAATTAATTAACTCGTTGAATCCTATTAAATTCAAACTGTTATTTTCTGAGTTATAACTTGCAAAAAGTTTCATAGGCTTGAGTTTTAAATCCGGAAAATATAAAGCTGTTAAATCATTGGGCGATTTTAAATTAATATCAAAATTTACAAACTCTTTTGTTAAATTGACCAAAGGTTTTTTTACAAAAGCTGGCAGCAATACATGTGCAAAATTTTGAACTGAACTTGCTAAAAGTGAAAGTTTATAATCCCCATAAATATTTAGATCCAATGGTTCGCTTCTTAATTCTATGTTTCTTTCTTTATTTATTTCAGAAAATATAATTGACAAATCTGGTATAAAAACTTCACTATTATTCCTTTCTAAATGAATGTTTTTTCCGACTATTTTTCCTTGTGCATCGTCAATAGATACACCAACAAAATCTATATCTATGTCGCCCTTAATAATTTGATCGATAGAATCAAAACCAAGTTTAGCAATATTAAGCGTACTTATATGTGTTTTGAATTTTGCGGATGGAACACCATTAATCGTTGTAAAATCACCATTAAAGGTTAAGTCAAAATTTGGGTCTTTAATATCAAAAAAACCAGAAAACAAGTCTTTTTTAATTCTAGATATTGTTTTAATATTGGTATATTTATAGTTGTTGTATAATAATTCGTTAATTGCGCCTTCAATATTAATATCAAAAGTTTCTTTTGTCATTCCCTTGCCAACAATTTTCAAATCAAAACCCAATTCATCAATTGGGGCAGCTTTAAAAAACTTATTTAATTGAAAATGACTGGTTTTTAAAACACCACTATAAGTTCCTTTTTCAAGCCCCTCTTTAAATTTAAAGTTTAAATCTGTTTTAAAATCACCAAGCATTGTTGACAAATCGCCATAAGTTATAAAATCATTATAAAACCCCGTGAACTGACCTTTAAAATTTATTTGCCCTAGTGTAGCAAAATTTTCGGGCACATTATTAGAAGTAATTATCTTTAAATCCTCATAATTGGTTTCCAATTTTTCTAAATCGAAATTTAAAATTGTATTTTTAAAATTAGGCAATCCTTGCAAAGACCAATCGCCTTTTAAATGGGTTTTTGAAAGGAGTTCGCAAGATGTGTTTTTGCCTTTTAGGTAACTAAGCAAACCGCTGCCTTCTCCCGTCATTTTTATAAGCGTGTGATATGGTTTTAAATTATTTGTAAAAAAAGCCAAGTCGTCAGTATGCACTTTTGCATTATTTAATCGGCCTATCATTTTTACTTTATTTACATAATCGCTATAATCTTTCCAAGAAGTTGTTTCTAATTTAAGATAATCTCTAATATCGCTTTTTTCTGTCCGAAGTCGCATATTATTAAACTCAATCCCATTTTTACTCATTTTCATAAACGCACTCAATTTTTTAACTTCAAATCCGCATTTTTCTATTGTTGAAAATCTTAATGCGTTGAACGCTATAGAATCATCTACTATTGAAAAATCTTTGATTTTAGCATTAATATCATAAAAACTAAAGTCATTATAGTTAAAATCTAAAAAATCTGGAGTAGGAAGATTTTTGTTAAAATAACTAAATCGCGTGTCGTATAAATAAACTTCTTTGCTAAAAATTTTCCAAATTATCTTAGGTTTATTAGGGTCTTTAGGCCCACCATTCAAAAAATCGAAAAAGAACTGATAATTAGAAATTTTTTGATTCTTATGATAGCCCATAAATATTTTCCCATCTTCAATTGTTAGTGAGTTAAGATTAATTAAATGATTGTATTTATCATAATTCTTGTAATCCACCTTTAATTTTCGGAAATAAAACATTGTATCCTTAAGCTCATCTTCAATATAAACACCTTCTAAAACAGCAGTTTTAAAAAAATCAACATCCACCTTATTTACCCAAACTTTAGTCCCTAATTCACTAGACAACCAATTGCTAGCCTTATGCACAAGCCATGTTTGAACAGGTGCGCTGCGAAACACAATATACATAAAACCTAATATAAATAAGAGGAATAGTATAAAAAAACGCGCTATTTTAGATATTTTTGCGAACAAATTTGTGCAAATTTAAGCAATTAAGAACAAAATCAATTAACAGAATGCCCGAAAAACAAGACAGCGCTTGCATATTAGCCATAGAGTCATCATGTGATGATACAGCAATTGCTATTATTAAGGATAGCAAAATTCTTGCCAATGTTGTCTCTAGCCAATCTATTCACAAAAAATATGGTGGTGTAATTCCAGAATTAGCAGGAAGAGCACACTTACAATATATAGTTCCCGTTTTTAACGAAGCAATGGAATTATCAAAAATTTCTAAATCTGAGATAAATGCAATCGCTTATACACAAGGTCCTGGCTTGATAGGTTCTTTAATAGTTGGGGCGCAATTTGCCAAAGGATTAAGCATGGGTTTAAATATACCAACAATAACTGTCAATCATTTGCAGGCGCATGTTTCAGCATTATTTTTAGCAGAAAAAAAACCAGATTTTCCATTATTATGCTTATTGGTTTCGGGCGGACATACACAAATAATTTTGGTTAAAAGTGTTTCCGATATGGAAATAATTGGCAGCACAATTGATGATGCAGCTGGCGAAGCATTCGACAAAACTGCAAAAATGCTAAATCTCCCTTACCCTGGCGGACCATTAATTGACCAAATGGCTGAAACTGGCAACCCAAAAGTATTTGCTTTTCCAATTTCTAAATTACCCGATTATCAATACAGTTTTAGTGGTTTAAAAACATCTTGTCTTTATTTTTTGAAAAGAAACATAAAAGAAAACCCTCAATTTATCGAAGAAAACATAAATGACATTGCTGCTTCAATGAGGTTTACCATTGTAAAAACATTGTTGCAAACATTTGAAAGAGCAGTTATTCAATATAAAATAAAAGACATTGGCATTGCGGGAGGGGTTAGTGCAAACAAACTCCTGAGAAAAGAATTCGAAAATTTAGCTAAAAAACATGGAATTAACGCACATATACCAGCATTAGAATATTGCACAGATAACGCTGCGATGATTGCTATTGCAGGGCATTACAAATATTTAGCAAATGATTTCGCAAGTTTAAATGAGAAACCTTTCGCAAGGTAAAAAAACTAATAAAACCTAAAAAGGCAACGCCAAAACACAAGACATTTTTTCTTTAACAATTTTTTTATTAGAAGCGCTAACACCAATAATCTCGATTATATAAATCCCCATTTCGCATCTGGCATTATTAAAATTTGACCCATCCCATAAAATACGGCCTTCTGAAGCTAACAATTCATTATTTGCTAATTTTTTAACAAAGCGTCCATTGGCATCGTATATGTTTATTGAAATCGTTAAATCATTGTATGGCACGAGATAATTTACACTTAAAAAATCCTCAAATCCATCATTGTCTGGAGAAAAGGTTTTCGATTCTAATTGAAATAAAGTTGTATTTTTTTGTGTGATTTTTTGTTGTGAGTTTTTGTAACCTGGTGTCGCATAATTTTCAGAAACACTGGCGCTAAACCAATTATTCTTAGAATTTGAACTTCCCAAAAAATCTATTCTTTCTAAACTAACACCATCTTGATTACTCAAAATAGCCGAATGCCAATTTTTTGAATATTGAATACTGTCTAACACTTGGTCTGCAAGGTTTAATAAAATCAAACTCCCAAAATCATCTGCCAATGAAGGCAATTTAGCAATTTGGATAATTAAAGATTGACTATTTATGCAATTATAAAAACTACATATATTAGCTGTATCCTCGCTTATCATAGCATATTGAAATGGTTCTAAAATCAATATATTGTTAGATATCTTTTGATAATTAATGGAGGTGCCGCTGTTATCTAAATTGGCCAAAAACAATTTTGACAAATCAAAAACATATTCTGAATTATTATAAAGTTCTATAAAATCTTTGCCTCCAACTCTAGGATTGAAAAGTATTTCGTTTACCACAATTTGATTTCTTTGAGCATTTGAAACCCATTGATAGTCAAATTTTAAATTAACAATATTCCCAGCGCAATCCTTTAAACCAAATATTCTGACTTGTTCTTTACGGTTTTTTAAACTGAAGAATCTCACTTGAAGTTTAATTTCTCCTATAAGAAAATTTACGATTAAAAATTTAAATAAAACAGGAGATCCATTGATTTCAAGTAAAAGATTTTGGATAGATTGAGAGTCTAATTTTTCATTGAATTTTAAAGTCCAAATAGAATCAAATTCTATATTAAGGTTTATTAATTCTGGCGCAAGTGTGTCGTTTGGCAATAATCTATTTACTGAATTGACAGTTCCAGGCGTTCCACCTATCTGCGATTTGCTGGCTATCCAATTTTCGGATATTAAACAAAGTTTGCTTGGGTCTATCATCTCTAAACTATATCCGCCTTTCTTTTTTGTGAGGTCTTGGTACCAATTATCTGTATAATTCACCTCATGAACCGTTTCTCCAAATTCATTTTCAATAACAATATGTTCTTCTGTGTTATTTAAGGATGGAATATTATATAAAACAAGGAAAGAATCGGGAGGCAATATGGTATTTGGCAAAAGCTTAAACCCCGTTAAATCTTTAATTTTGCAATTTTTTAAATCAATGAATTTGTTGGACACATTTTTTATTTCAACATATTCGCGGTTTGGCAATCCAAAAGGTGGGTCGGGGTCAATCATCATTTCCGTAATTAAAACATCATGTTTTGAAGGTAATATGCCTTGGAACAAGATTTTATTGAATGAAGTTGGTGCTATTTTATTGCTATTCAAATCGAAAATACTGTCCAATGAAAGCTCAAAACTTTGATTAATTGGAAAACTGTCTTTTAAAAACACTTCAAAAACTTTGGCTGTCAATATTTTAATAGAATCAATGACTAAATTTTGTTTATTTAACTGATAATTCCGTTTTTGTTTAAATGATTGGGTGTCACAATTTTCATTAAAAAAACAGGTAAAACTTTTAAAATCGTTGTATAATAAACTATCACAAATTGGCGGAATTGTATCGGAATAAATTGGCCCAACATACAAATCATCAAAGAAATGTTTTGTAAAAAAGCTTGCTGTGCTTTGTCTGATTCTAAAGCCAAAAAACTGGACACTAAATGTTTCATTTACTTTTGAAAAACCTTCGTTTACCGTTAAGTTGTCAGAAAAATTAGTTCTTTCGAGAGAAAAAGAATCGTTAATTTTGGTAATATCGATGGTGTAATTACTATTAGATTGATTCAAAATGCCATTGACGCCATCAATCAATTTCGTTTCGACTCCATTTTTCAACTTAAATAAAGAAATTTCATCGGCAGTGCCTCCCATCCTAACAAAATAACCGTTTTGTGTTTTCAATAAATTTTGACTGTCTGCCTGCAAAAAAAAATCAAAATAATTGGTAGAAGAAGTATTGAATTGCAAATTGGCTTTAATTGTCCACCTAAACTTAGAAGAAAATGAAGCCGCTTGTGAAATATAAAAACTTGAATTTGCAACCAAATTATTACTCCTTAATTGAGAATTCACAATCACAAAAGAACCAGTATCACCTTTCCAATTATTTGTGAAACTCCTAAAACTATCTGAAAATTGGGCGTTACTATCCAAAACACTCAAAAACATAACGAGAATAAAAAACAATATTTTATAAAATTGTTTCAATTTCTTTGAAAATTATTTGATGTTGTGCCAATTCTTTTAAAATTGGATTGTAAAACTCTTCTTTCAAAGGCATTAAAACACCTGAAGATGTTATTTTATTTTCAAAAATCAGCTTTGCACTAATTGCCAATGGCAAGCCAACGGTTTTTGCCATCGCAGTTTTTTGACTTGATTCCCCTTTTAATACTAAATTTGATTTTATATTGTGGGTTTTTCCTTCAAATTCATAATCTATGTCATGAATCATTACAATAAGGTCTTTGTCTTCTGGCAACAATTGCCATTTTCTTGTCAAAACTTCTTCTAAAATTTGCGCACTTGTCCCTTTCAAAACACCAAGTTTTTCATCCGAATTAAATCCAATAAAATTCAACTTTTCAATAATATATTGGCTACAATCAAAGTAGGCAGGTAGCTCCTTAAAATCAAGAGGTAAATACATTTCCACCCATTGTTTTATACTCGTATTTTTTGGCATATTTAAAATCAACGAATTGTCTGTCAACCCAATATTCACCAATACATTCCATGCTTCTGAATAGCCTATTTTTCTAAGCGTGCCTCTAATCATAGTGTCAATATTGTGCAACTTATATGCATCAATATATTTTAAAGAATCCCTATTTGGATAGCCCTCAAGGTCAGAGATGGCATCCATTTTAAAAGGATACACTTTTTTGAATAATTGCTGGTAAGGTCTAATTTTTAGTTTGTTATTTTGTTTGTAAATAGCGGGATTGCCCTGCCCTGCCAACACAACATTTGTTGGATTCCATGTAAACTTATATTTCCAAGGATTGTCTCCATCGCACTCATCAGCCACCAATCCACCGCAAAAACTTTTAAAACTTTTTATCACACCACCTTTTATCCTTATTTCATCAAAAATCTTCATTGCACTAATATGGTCAATACCCGGGTCTAGTCCAATTTCATTTAAAAAAATAAGTTTTTTTTGTTTCACAGCATCATTCAATGCCATCATTTCTTCGGAAATATAAGAAGCTGAGCAAAAATGCTTGCCCAATTCTAAACACATTTTAGCAATATGAATATGTAAATTTGCAGGCAACAAAGAAACCACAATTTGAGAATATTTTATGAGTTCTAATACACTTTCTGTTTCAAAAATATCGATGTTTTTATAATTTAAACTTTCGTTTTTATTGATGATGGATTCTATTGTAGCTGTATTTTTATCACACACTGTTATATTCAATTGATTTTGCAAGCAATAATTATTCAAATATTCTATTAAATAAACACTGCTTTTTCCTGCCCCAAAAACTAAAAATGAAATCATGATGCGAATATATAATAATAAATGTTGATAAAAAAAACCTTAATGAAATAATCATTAAGGTATTTTCTTTATTTTTAAATAAGTTATCTTAGCAATGTAACTGTACCGCTATAGTAATGCCATTTCTTACGATTGTCTCTCACCTTAATATTATAGAAATAAATCCCTTCTTCACAAGCTTTGCCATTGTATTTACCATCCCATTTGCCACCATCTTCGGTGCTTGCAAATATTTTTTCGCCCCATCTGTTAAAAACACTTACTTCTATTGTTTTTAATGATGTAAATTTAGGAGCCCAAACTGTGTTCACATCGTCTTCATTAGGACTGAAAGCATCGGGTATGAACATCCTATAAATATCTAAAACTCTCAAAGATTTAGTGATTGTACTGTCGCATCCATTAATATTTGAAGCAACTAAAGTAATATTAAATACACCAGTATCTGTAAATGAGTGTTTTACATCATTTGTGCTGTAGGATGCACCATCACTAAACATCCAATTGTATTGCGTTGCACCAAAAGATTGATTGGTGAAAGTAACTTCTGGCTCTACAATGTCAATTTGAATTGGCATCCAACTAAAGTCGGCTACCGCTTGTTTCCAAACCTCAATATCCTGTTCGTAGGTATTGCATATTTTGCCGTTGCTTAATATCATTTCTACTTTAACCCTATAATTTCCTGCGATCGGATAATTTTTGTTGAATGTGGCATGGGTTTGACCACCAGCAGAAGGGGTGTTAATTGTATTAACCCCATCAATATACCATTTCCATGTAAAGTTAGTATTTATTGGCGCTGTGCCAATTGTTGTTGGATAATTGAAAATAGTAGAAAAAGTCTCGCAACCCTCAAACTCATCTGTTAAAATATTTGTTGTTATTTCTGGGGCTACATTTAAAACAGCTTTAGAATTTACGGGAGAAGAGCAGCCATCATTTAACTCAATACCGATTTCCATAGACTGACTTGGTGTGTAATCCAATGTTTTAGATTGCCCAAGGGTATTGTCATTGCTGGTTTCAAACCAACGATATTGATAATTTTGCACTTTACCGCCTGAGGCATTAGCAACCAATGATTTCATCTCATTTTTACACAATTGGTCGCCAACCAAAGGTACCAAAGCTAAAGGCAGTCTTGTTTGAAGTTCAAAAAGGGTGCTATCCGTTCTGCTGCATCCATCGTCTCCGATGATACGATAAAATGTTGGATTACTGGCAGGTGTAACGATAAAAGTTGCAATATTAGAATGAACAAAAGAGTCAATAGCGTTAAACACTGCACCTGTTCTTCTTTGCAAAATAAATTTAATAGGCACGGCATTTCCGCTTACACCATTAGCAACTAAACTAAAGTTTTGCCCCACGCAAATAGTATCTGTTGACTTCGGAACAGAAACCGTTGAATTGTCTTTAATTTTAATATCAAATATTTTACTACTTACTTGTTGAGAGTTACAACCTTGTTTCATTGTGAATCTAAATTTAGAATCGTCTTTTATTCTCACATTAAATGTATTTAAAGATTTTCCTTTTGACGAATCGATTAGTACTGGGGAACCTGTGTTGTAATTAAAAAACCTTAAATTGTAACCTGTTGAGTCGCCTCCGCTCAATTTTGCTTTTATGCTAAACAACTCATTTTTACAAACTGGGGTGATAATATAAATAGAATCAATCCTAATGCCTGGCCTCACTTTTACTTTAACAAAACCACTGTCTTTTGGCGCAGTGCATCCATCAGATAAAACAGCTTTAAAAATCAAAGAATCTATTGCCATTGTATAAGATTTTGTGGTGCCGGTGCCCAATCCATTGTTCCAGGTAAGCAAAGTAGTGCCTGGTCTTCCTCCAACAATTTTTGGGGTAAAAGAAACCAAGTTGCCTTCGCACACAATGGTATCGTTTGGCATTGTAATTTTCAAACTGTCATAAACCACAACTTTAATATCTTTTTTTATTGAATAATAGGTTCCATCTCCATTCAAAGAACAACTATCGGTTAGCGTTGCTGTGTAGGTAGTTGTAACCTTAGGATTTACAGTTTTATTAAAACCAATACCTAAATTATGGCTCCAATGCACTTTCAAATTACTAGAAAATCCCCCACTAGCAATTGTATATAAATTGGCATTTGTTCCTCTGCATACTGTGGTATCAGCACCAGTAGAAAATTTAAAAGTATCTCTTATAAAAACACGCAATGTGTCTCTACTGGGCAAACATCCAAATCTTGTTGCTACAACATAATAGGCAGTATCTTTTAGAGGCGTTACTGTTGGTTCAAAACAATTGGTGCAACTAAGCCAAGTGGGCGGAGAAAATACATAATTGGAATCACCATCCGTTTTAGACTTAATATTAAAGGAATTACCAAAACAAATTGTAGTGTCTTTCATCAATGTAATGATGGGTTTATTATAAACTTTAACCAAAGTATTTAATGTATCTTCCAAGGTTGCACTTCCATTGCAAGTTCCATTTGCAGCCCTCACGGCAATCATTTGAATGTTGTATTGGCCAGTGTCAACAAAGATATTAGAAAATGTACGAGTGGTTTTGGTTATTGATGCACCGGTGGGCGGCTTTATTCGCCATTTCCAAGTAACACCTGTGGTTGAAGAAGCGCCACCCTCGAAAGGAATATTGCTGCCTTGGCAAACAGAAAAGAAAGCACTATCTCCCTCAAAATCTGCACTACTTTTTCCATTAATGATACTAAAAAAACTTAAAGGCTTAATGGATGAACCTGCGTTAAATCCGTAAGACCCATTGTTGCCATAAGCATACAGCATGGCATAAAACCCAACAGGATGTGACATATTGTGTTTGCCCTCTGTCAATCCACCTTGCTGTATGTATGAAAAACTGGTGTCGTTTGCTATTTTTTTCCAAGTTGCCGTGGGGACAACCCCATCAATCAATAATTGACTTCTGCTTTGTGTTTTGACAACCACATTAATAAAAAACTTATTAATAGTTTGGGCTCTTTCACAAGAAAAATTTAGTTTTTTTAGTGTTTGTTCCATAGGTGGCACCCATATCATTGCAGGATCCGTATTTGATGCGTTTCCATCACATCTTTCAGACAACAACATTTGACAAACAGCAATAGGTTTGTTTGAAATTAATATTCCATCGGGCCTTGTAGAATTTGTAACAATATAAAAAGTATCTGTCATTCCAGCGGTAGGCAGAACCTTCAATCTACCATTCAATCTAACAGTTGTCGAGTTTTGAGAAGTTACAAATTTTATCATTTCAAATCTTCTAACGGTTGTGTTGTCCCAGATTGTAGGAATGAAAGCGAACTTTTTACCCCAAATATTTATAGGCATCATTTGCTCATAAAGATGATCGTAGGAGTTTGTACCACTAGCGCAACTAGGATGCAAAATTAAACTTCTATTAGAACCACCAAAAACAGCAATTTTTTTACAATCTCTTGCCTGAATGAGGGTTCCACTCAAGTCCAATTTATTGGTATTGGCTTTCACATGATAAGTTTCTCCTTTTTGTAGAGTGATTGTAAAAGTTGTGCCGTTTGAACCGCCTCCAACAGTTGCGCATGTGGGGGTAATATCAATAACTGTATTATTTTCTGTTGCAACTATTGCAAAAGTTGAACGATATGATGAATTACTTGACCAACCCGTGCTAACATCTCCAGGAAATGAAACCACTCTATAATCTATTCCTAACGCTTCTATGGGATATATTAATGCAGCGTCTGCTGAAAGGTTTTTTGAATTTTGAGCAGAAACAGAAATTGTATCATTTGATTCAATGATTATACCCTTATTTCTATCTGAAGTTGTTTCAGAACCAACGCAATAACCCATTGATGTAGGAATAAGAATTGTATCAACTCCACCACCAGCTGGCAAAGAGAATGTTCTTGTTTGACTGGTGTTGAGGTTTTTAATTGTACCATTGCAAGCTTTGTTGCCACTAATTACAATTTTTAATTCAACAGCGCCACTTGCTTGAATATTTTCCATAAAAGTTAGCCAAAAAACCTTGCCTTGGGTACTTAATTCCGCATCTTGGGCTTTAACTTGAATAAAACTGAAACCAATAATAGCTATTAAACCAACGAATTGTATGATTTTTTTCATATTTGTAAATAAAGGTGCTAAATTAATCATTATTTTTGATAACTTTTTAAATTGATTTAAAAAGTTATCAATATTTTATCTTCATCTTGAAAATTGAACCTAATAATCATTTTTATTTCATTATTTTTGCAGGCTTTTTAATTTTATGCAACACATCCGAAATTTCTGTATCATCGCCCACATTGACCATGGCAAAAGTACTTTAGCCGATAGGTTATTGGAATATACCAACACCATTTCTAAAAGAGAAATGATGGCGCAGGTTTTGGATAGCATGGATCTTGAAAGAGAGCGAGGCATTACCATAAAAAGCCATGCCATTCAAATGAATTATGTTAAAGATGGTGTAAACTATGTTTTTAATTTAATCGACACACCTGGCCATGTGGATTTTAGTTATGAAGTGAGCAGAAGTATTGCCGCTTGCGAAGGTGCTTTATTAATTGTAGATGCATCTCAAGGCATTCAGGCTCAAACAATTAGCAATCTTTACCTTGCAATAGAAAACGATTTAGAAATTATTCCTATCTTGAATAAAATGGATTTGCCTGGGGCAATGCCCGAAGAGGTAAAAGACCAAATAGTTGATTTAATTGGTTGTAAAAGAGAAGAGATTATTCCTGCAAGCGGAAAAACTGGGCAAGGTGTAATGGAAATTTTAGAAGCAATTTTAGAGAGGATTCCATCGCCAAAAGGCAATTTAAACGCCCCTTTAAAAGCACTTATTTTCGATTCAGTTTTTAATTCTTTTAGAGGAATTATCGCCTATTACAAAGTTTTGGATGGTAAAATAACCAAAGGGGAAAAAGTGAAATTCATGAATACCGATGATGAATACCATGCAGACGAAGTGGGGGCATTGAAGTTGGAAATGGAACCAAGAAAAGAAGTTTTGGCTGGCGATGTTGGCTATATTATCACAGGAATAAAGCAAGCAAAAGAGGTGAAAGTTGGCGATACGATAACAAGTGTTGTAAACCCAACAAAAACTGCTATCCAAGGATTTGAAGATGTAAAACCTATGGTTTTTGCGGGTATCTATCCTGTGGACACCGAAGATTATGAAGAGTTAAGAGAAAGTATGTTTAAATTACAATTAAACGATGCCTCTTTGGTTTTTGAACCAGAAAGTTCAGCTGCTTTAGGATTTGGTTTTCGTTGCGGATTTTTAGGCATGTTGCACATGGAGATTATCCAAGAACGGTTAGAAAGAGAATTTAACATGACAGTGATAACAACTGTTCCCAATGTTTCTTATAAAGCCTATACAAGCAAGGGCGTTTTAGTAGAGGTTAACAACCCAAGCGACCTACCCGACCCAAGTAGTATTGATTATGTGGAAGAGCCTTATATTAAAGCAACTATTATTACTTCGACAGATTTTGTTGGCCCGGTAATAGCACTTTGTATGGACAAGAGAGGCACGATTCAAAACCAAGTATATTTAACAACAAACAGAGTAGAGTTGACTTTTGAAATGCCCTTGGCCGAAGTTGTATTTGATTTTTATGACAAATTAAAATCAATAAGCAAAGGTTATGCTTCATTTGATTATTCACCAACTGATTATAAATTATCTTATTTGGTGAAAATGGATATTATGCTCAATAAAGAACCAGTGGATGCACTTTCATCTATCATTCACAGAGACAGAGCTTACGATTTGGGCAAGAAAATTTGTAAAAAACTAAGAGAATTAATTCCAAGACAACAATTTGACATTGCTATTCAAGCATCAATTGGAGCAAAAATTATTGCAAGAGAATCATTGAGTGCATTAAGGAAAGATGTAACTGCCAAATGTTACGGAGGTGATATTAGCAGAAAAAGAAAATTACTTGAAAAACAAAAAGAGGGTAAAAAAAGAATGCGTTCTGTTGGCAGTGTAGAGATTCCGCAATCAGCATTTATGGCTGTTTTGAAACTAGACGATTGATTATTATTTGAAAGACTATCCTTCTTCATTTTGGCTTTTATGCTTAGCTTGCTTGTTCTTTTTCAGCAGTTTTTCAATGGTAATTCCAGATTTGCCATTGTTGCTCGAGAAATTTAATGGCCGGGATTATATTTGGCTAATTATTCCTTCATTTGCAATCGTGGCAATGCTCATGCGCCCCATAAGCGGAAAAATTGCCGATAGTGTAGGCAGGGTTTTTGTTATGATTGTGGGCGCTGTAATTACGACTCTTTCTGGCTTTTTTTATTTAATATTTCCAATTTTAGGATTAATTTTTGCTGTAAGAGCTTTTCATGGTATTAGTGCCGGATTTACCCCAACAGGTTTTACAGCTTATGCAGACGATATTGTACCCCTTCACAAAAGAGGCGAAGCAATGGGTATAATTGGCATTTGTAATAATATTGGCAATGCACTAGGTTGGGTTATTGGCAGTGAGTTTACCCAAAAATATGGTTTAGATGCCATGTTTATGTTTTCTTCCTTTTTAGGATTAATTTCATTGGTGATGTTTGCTTTTTTAAAAGAATCTATACCACACAAAGAAAGATTTAGTTTAAAATTACTGAAAATTAACAGACACGAAATCATAGAAAAAAGAGTGATGCTACCTTCCATCATATTTTTATTAACTACCTTTTCATCTGGCGCCATACTTTCATTAATTGGAGATTTTGGAACATTTATAAAAGTATCTAACAAAGGTTTGTATATGGCAGTTTATATAGGCTCTTCTTTAATCATTCGTTTTTTGGCCGGCAGATGGAGTGATTATTACGGTAGAAAGAAAATTGTATTTTTAGGCGCTTTCTTTTTAGTGATAAGTATGGTTTCTTTGGCGTTTTGTAGCGGTATAAATCTCTATTTAACCTCTTCAATTTTCTTTGGTATCGCTTTTGGCTTACTTTCGCCTTCCATTTTTGCTTGGGCGGTTGATCTTTCATTACCCCAAAAAAAAGGCAAAGCAGTGGGCACCCTTTTTATCTTTATGGAGTTAGGAATTATACTAGGCTCATCTATCGGTGGGCTTATATACAGCAACGATTACAACAATTTTAAAGCTGTTTTTTTATTGTCAGGATTCTTCGCATTTATTGTATTAATTATTCTGAAAAAACATGTTAATTTTGACCCAAAAAAACTCCTAAACAGAGTTAAAATAACGGAATGAAAAAAAAAGCGAAAAAAAGCAAAAAAAAACTTTGAAGATATAAGTTTAGATTTATTTTTGCAGTATTAAAACTGGCGTTAAAAAATGGACAAAAAAAGAAGAATAGTAGATTACAGCAATGTTCCCGAAGAGATTTTAACTTCATTGGGCGAAACCTATCCAAATGGTTATGACAAAGATATTATTAAATTTCCAAATGCAAAAGGCGAGTTAATTTCTGCTGTCAGAATAGAAACAGAAGACACTATTTTTTTGATTAAAGTATCTTCCCAATTAAAACAAATGTATGACGATTTAGAGATTGAGGAAATGGACTTTAGTCATGAAGTAAAAGACGAAGCTAGCGATGAGGATTCAGATGAGGATCAATATAGCAAAGACAAACCCTCTGATGATTACGAAGATTAAAACACAGTTTTGAAATCTTCTATTTTCATTCCTCTCGAGCCTTTCAACAAAACATTATAATTTTCAAATTTTGAGCTGATGCAATATTGCATGGCATCTTCTTTTTTGGCAAATATTTTTATATTGCTATTTATAATTCTAGTTTTGGCAAAAGCATTTCCAACTAAAATAACTTCAAAATTACAATCTGATTCACAAAAGCTAGCAATTGCTTGGTGTTCTTCATCTTCAAATTTGCCTAACTCAAACATATCGCCAATGATTGCTAATTGTGTTTGATTATTTAACTCTTTGAAGGTAATTAAAGCTGCCATCACACTGCTAGGATTTGCATTGTAGGCATCTAAATAAATAAAGTTTTTTTCGGTTTTTATAAATTGAGAACGATTGTTTTGTGGCTGATAAGCTTCAATTCCTTTCTTTATATTGGATTCGGAAACGCCATAATGAGAAGCAATTGCAATAACAGCAACAATATTTTGAAAGTTATGAATGCCAGGCAAATGAGAATTAACAATTGTTTCGTTCCAATCAAAAACAATTGCGGGCACTTGTTTTTTTAAGATTAAATTATTGTCATGAATGGAATATTCTCGTTTTTCACCAATCCGTTTTGACATATTATTCAACCAAAAATCATCAATATTTACAAAACAAAACCCACGAGTTTTAATTAAAAAATCGAACAATTCACTTTCGGCTTGGGCAACGCCTTCAATATTTCCAAAACCTTCCAAATGCTCTTTTCCTATATTGGTAATTATCCCAGAATTTGGCTCCGCAATTTCGCACAACTCTTTTATATCGCCAATTTTGTTTGCTCCAAGTTCGACAATTGCAACCTGATGATCTGGCTTTAATTGCAGTAAAGTTAAAGGCACACCAATGTGGTTATTGAAATTCCCTTGGGTGCAGAAACAATTAAATTGGGTTGAAAAAACCGAATATAATAATTCTTTGGTGGTCGTTTTTCCGTTGCTCCCTCCTATTCCAATAATATTAACACCTAACTTATTTCTATGATAATTTGCCAGTTTTTGAAGGGTTAGTAAAACATCATCTACTAAGATCAACGCCTCATTTTCTTCAATATTTTCATCTATAATACAATATTTTGCATCTTTTTTCAATGCCTCAATTGCAAACAGATTGCCATTGAAATTGGCGCCTTTTAAGGCAAAAAACAGGGAGTTTGGCAATATATTTCTAGTATCTGTGCTAACTATTCCATCGCATTCTAAAAACTTTTTGTAGATATCTTCAATCATTGAGACGTATAATTATTAATTTTTCAAATTTAATTTTAAATTTCAGATTTACGCAACAAAAAATCACATCATTTTGACACCTTAAAAATAAACCAAAAAATTGAAAAATCTAATCTATTCTAATTGAACAAAAAGTATATATTTGCAATATAAATATTTATATATGTCTGTAATTGGAACTGTAATGAGCTGGTATTTTAAAAAGAAAGTAAGTTCGCTCGATTTTGCTATCAATAATGCAGCAGAAATTCAATTAAATGTTTTAAAAAGACTATTGAACGATGCCAAGAATACCGAATGGGGCATTAATAATCAATATAAAAATATTGAAAGTTACGAAGATTTTAAAACTCGCTTTCCAATTCAGGATTACGAAGACTTAAAACCATTTATTGAAAGGATAATGAAAGGTGAATCAAATATTCTTTGGCCAGGAGAAACAACATGGTTTGCAAAAAGCAGTGGAACAACTTGTGATAAAAGTAAATTTATTCCTGTAAGTTTTGAAACACTTGAAGAATGTCATTTTCAAGGAGGCAGAGATGTTTTGTCTTTTTATTGCCAAAACATGCCTGAAACCAATGTTTTTGATGGCAAAGGCCTCTTAATTGGAGGGAGTCATAAAATTAATTCATTAAACGAAAATTCATTTTATGGGGATTTAAGCGCTGTTTTGATGAACAATATGCCAACTTGGGCAAACTTGATGAAAACCCCTGACAAATCAATAGCATTAATGGATGATTGGGAGGAAAAACTGGATAAAATGGCGCTGCAAGTTATTGATGAAGATGTTACATCAATTTCAGGAGTGCCCACTTGGACCATGATTTTATTAGAAAAAATACTGACACAAAAAGGTGTAACAAATATCCAAGAGATATGGCCAAATTTAGAGTTATACATTCATGGCGGTGTTAGTTTCACTCCATATAAAGCGCAATTTAAACGACTAATTCAATCCTCAAAAATGAATTATTTGGAAACTTATAATGCAAGCGAAGGATTTTTTGGATTGCAAAATGATTTGAGTGACGAGAACTTGTTATTAATGCCCGATTATGGCATTTTTTATGAATTTATAAAAATCACAGATTTAGACATTTTAAATTCGCCTACTTATTTATTAGGAGAAATAGAAAAAGACATTAATTATGCCGTGATTATTAGCAACAGTAGTGGATTGTGGCGATATAAACTTGGCGACACAATTTGCTTTAAATCAACCAACCCTTATAAATTTAAAATTACTGGCAGAACAAAACTATTCATGAATGCCTTTGGTGAAGAAGTTGTAATAGAAAACGCAGAAAAAGCTATAGCCTTTGCCTGCGAAACAACAAATAGTAAGGTTAGAGATTACACGGCAGCACCTATTTATTTAGAGGATAAAAACAATGCAGGCCACGAATGGTTGATAGAATTTGAGCAAGAACCAACCTCTTTAAAAGAATTTGCAATAGCTTTGGATTTAAAACTTAAGGAAATAAACAGTGATTATGAAGCCAAAAGGCATAAAGACATTGCGCTAAAACTTCCAATAATTAAAACTTTGCCTGCTCAAACTTTTTATAAATGGCTAAAAATCAAAGGAAAACTTGGTGGACAAAATAAAGTACCTAGACTTAGCAATGACCGAAAAATTGTAGAAGAAATTTTGCTTTCGATGCAAAATACATCGATTTAAAAACAATTTTTAAAAATCGTATTGTCGATAATTAGCGTTTAATCTTAAACCTAATGAAACAAAAATATTGCTAATCGTATTTTCCTTGCGATGATTGATTCTTAAATCTAAAAACAAATTATGTTTGTACATATAAGAAACCGTTAAATCATTTATCATCAAACTGGTTCTTTTACCCATTAATAATGTGGAATTATTTTCGGTGGCTCTACTATTATAATTTCTTAAAATATTGCCCCCATAATTTCGACCATTCAAAAAACTATCTTTGCCCGAAACAGCAAAAATATTATTTAAAGTAATGCTTAATCTATAATTAACTTGATATCTTAATTGAAAAATTAATTCACTAAAATTTGCACCTAACGGGTGGGCCAAACTTTGGTTGAAATGGCTAAAACTTTGCGTGGGTCTGTAATGAGAATAGGTGTATGGGCGGCATCTGTTGTACTCTAAATTTGCATCTAAGTATTTAACATTAAACATGTTATAGTATTTTGCCCCCAATTGATAAGCATATTTATTGCCCCACCAATTTGGTTTTGTTTTCAAAAATTTCAAATTAAATTCATCTAAAACAAATTGTCCATAGAACAAAAACTTGTTTTTTACCCGCCAGTCAAAATCCAGCGCCATCATGCTATTGTCTCTACTGCCCAAATTGGACTCTACAGCCCTATAAAAAATAACAGGATTCAAATAATTAAAATCAAATTGATTGCTTTGAGTGCTGTCTTTTCTGTCGAATATAACCATTTCTGTAAGTCCTATATTTAGGTTTTTTGTAACATCGAAACTCAATCGATGAAAAGCTGCATATTTTTTCCCAAATAAAGTGTTTCCAAGAATTGGACCATTGTCATTAAATTGGGTAAATAAATTTTGATAATGCACTCTTTTTACATCGGTATTGATTTTTAAAAACAGATATTGTGGTGCAAAATCACTTAAAATTAAAGAACGGTAGCCTTTTCCAATATTATGTTTATCGTGTCCAAACTGAAACTTAACATAGTTTTTGGCAGCATTGAAAGTAATGTAAGCCCTGGCTTGAAAAAAATCAATTGCCCCCTGCTTTTTAAATGGCTTAAAAAACAATTCATTGGGCATAAAATTTAAAGAATCTGGATAAAAATTATAAGCATTAGGCATTAAAACTTGATTTTCTGTAAAATAAGAATAAAAACCAATACCCTTTTGCAGGCCACCAATATTCCCAAAAATCTCAGCACCTCTTGTATTTTGAAAAAGCGTTTTCGTTGTTGCTTGTTCTTTGCCTCCAGAAAAATTTAAAACTGGATTTACAACAAAAATATAATCATTGCCTTTGATGGCATAAAAAGCGGAAGGGTAAACATAAATAGGTGTTTTTCTATTATTATTTTCTAAACTATTTGAGAAATTATCTTCAAATAAATAGCGTGATTCATACCTGTTATTTCTCCTAGTTTCTTTGTTTTCATTCAAACTATCTTTTTCTAAATTCAAATATAACAACCTGTTTTTTTCTCTAGTAATATTATTAATGCTGTTTTGAAAACCAGTGTTAATGCAGCGCTCGGACATTTTATAACCATAACTATTTATTGGATAAAAAGTATTTTGAGCAAAAGTGTTTATTGAAATTAAACCGCAGATTATTAATAAAAGTTTCTTCATTGCGTGTTTTAAAAATGATTTACAACTGTGCCCATAATTACAGAAATTTCATCTCTTACTTTGGTGAATGCAATATGATTCAAAAACATTGAATATTTAATATCCTCATCGGTTTCTAAATTCATTTGTATTAAATTATTTTGAATGATAGCTTCTATTTTAAATTTTTTAAGAAACAAAAACAAAGATTGCAAGTCTTTAATATAATTTTCCTTTTCTGTTTTTATGATCAATCCTTGCTCGAGCCAATATGGACTTAAATCATATTTCTCTGATAGAAAATCGGCAGCCAAAGTTCGTATTTCAGAATTAGTATGATTAATAAAATACTGCTCATCCAAAGAAAAGTTTTGCTCTATTTCTTTCATAACTTCCTCTAAAACAAGCCGATAAGATTCATCCTCAATCACTAAATTTACATCTTCTTTGATTTCTTTAAAAATAAAATCAGCAACCGTAGAATCTATAAAAAACTTTTTATGTCCACTTTGAATCAACAGTCTGATTAAATTTCTTTCTTGTTCATTGTTGCTTGAATAAGCTTTAATTTGAGGTGTTTCTTGTTTTAGAATTTCCGAAATTTCTTTTTCAATTGCTTGATTGTCAACAGTGTTCTTATTTTTTCTAAATTTTCCAATTTCAATAAGCAAAAGTCCTTCATCTGCATCCAACAATTTGCTGCACTCTTTAGCATACATGGCTCTTTTTAATGCATCAGGAATTAATGAAATGCTAAGCAAAATATTTTTCAATACCTCCGTTTTTTTGATAGGATCGTTACCAACTCCAATTAATAGTAAGTTAGATTTAAAAATAATGAAGTCTGTAGAATCCTGCTCTAAAAACTCTTTAAAAACCGTTGCGCCCAATTTTTTGCAGTAAGAGTCGGGGTCTTCTCCCTGAGGAAAACTAACGCATCGCACATTCATTCCTTGTTCCAAAAGTAAATCAATGCCTCTTAAAGATGCTTTAATTCCTGCCGCATCGCCATCATACAAAACCGTCACATTGTCTGTAAATCTTTTAATTAACTTAATTTGCCCTTCCGTTAAAGATGTGCCCGAAGAGGCCACAACATTTTCTATTCCTGCTTGATGAAGGGATGTTACATCCGTGTAACCCTCCACCAAATAGCAATTGTTCAAATTGCGAATGCTTTTTTTGGCTTGAAAAATTCCATAAAGTACATTGCTTTTATGATAAACATCCGTTTCGGGTGAGTTTAGATATTTTGGCGATTTATCATCTTTCACTAACTGCCTACCACCAAAGGCGATAACTCTGCCAGCCAAATCATGTATTGGAAAAATAACACGGTTTCTAAACATATCAAAATATTTGCCATCTTCCTTTTTTTTAATTAATCCAGCTGCAACAAAATACTCTAAATTAAACTGATTTCGTGTGGCTTCATCCACCAAACTCTCCCACCCTTTTGGCGAATAGCCCAATTCAAAAACATCAATCGTTTGTTGTGTAAAACCTCGCTCTTTAAAATAACTATCGCCAATAATCAATCCTTCTTCACTTTTTAATTGGTTTTTAAAATATTGATTTGCAAATATTAACGCAGCTAAAAGACTTTCTCTTTTTTGTTGCTTTTCGTCATATTCTTGTTGGTTATGATTGGCATCTTCTTGTAAAAGAATATTATATTTTGCAGCCAATTTCCTTATCGCTTCTTGAAAATTCAAACTGTCGTGTTCCATTAAAAAACTAACAGAATTACCTGCTTTTCCACAACCAAAACATTTGTAAATCCCCTTTGCAGGAGATACGGTAAACGAAGGCGTTCTTTCATCATGAAATGGACAGCGACCAAGCAAATTGGCCCCTCTTTTTTTCAAAGTAATGTAATCGCCAACAACCTCTTCTATTTGGGATGCATTAATAACTTCATCTATTGTTTGCCTAGAAATCACTAGGCAAAATTAAAGAAAAATGAATGATAAAACTATTTTTTTTAAATCAAAGAAAAACGGATTTTTGCATCATGATTACAAACAATTGGATTAGTAGAACAGCATTACTTATAGAACCTTCTCAAATGGCGTCATTAACTAAAGCGCATGTTTTAATAGTTGGACTTGGAGGTGTTGGCGGTATTTGTGCCGAAATGATTTGCAGGGCTGGCGTTGGAACAATGACAATTGTAGATTCAGACACAGTTGACGAAAGCAATAGAAACAGGCAAATTATCTCACTTTTATCGACAAATGGCAAATCTAAAGCAAGCGTTTTAAAGGAAAGATTGTTGGATATTAACCCCGAATTAAATATTAATATCATTATTGAATTTATTGGAAAGGAGAAAATTGATGCTTTATTTACTAACCATACTTTTAATTTTGTGTGTGATTGTATTGATACTTTAACGCCAAAAACAGAACTTATTTTAAAATGCCTTAAATTAAAAATACCAATAGTAAGCAGCATGGGCGCTGGCGGCAAATTGGATCCAAGCCAAGCCGCTGTTGCAGATATTTCTGAAACATACAATTGCAATTTGGCAAGATATGTGAGAAAACGACTGCAAAAAAATGGCATAAAAAAAGGTTTTATGTGTGTTTACAGTCCTGAACTAGCCGACCAATCCAAAATATTTACCTCTGAAAATGCATTTCCCAAAAAATCTATCATCGGCACAATTAGCTATATGCCCAATATTTTTGGTTGTTTGTGCGCTAGTGTAGCGATAAGAAAGATTATTGAAAAAAATTGAAAAATGCTTTAAATATTTTTTTGATAATTGAAAAAAAACATTACTTTTGCACACCTTTAAAAGTAAAGGTCTATTGATTGCGGTTTGTTTTGATTCAATTCATAAAACCAAAATCGGATTATATAAGGAGAAATGTCAGAGCGGTTTAATGAGGCAGTCTTGAAAACTGTTGTACTGTGAGGTACCGGGGGTTCGAATCCCTCTTTCTCCGCCACTAAAAAACCAACTTTAAAGTTGGTTTTTTAGTTTTTAAAATGTCCCACATTTGTGCCACATCAGCCACTTTTAAATAAATAATCTCAATAATAGCGATTATGTTTTAAATATAGTCCAATCATAACTGTGCTTGATTGTATTATTTTTAAGCTAAATCTCTGCTCAAAAAATTGTACTGTTTTATTTTATAAAAAAGGATTTCTAAGGCGGAGCTGGCTGGCATTTAAAATAGTTAGGACAATTTTAAAATTAGACTTGATATTATATGGTTGTTCATTTTTTGCCTCGTTGGGGAACGATTGTAAAAGTATGAAACAAAATAAACTTATAAAAGGAGGGTGAGAACTATTTATTCTCTCCCTTTTTTAATTTATATCTTTTTTTAATATCGTTAGGGTTTCATTAACTAGTTGAATCTAATTTATGTTATTTTGATTATAGTTAAATTAAGTTATTGTAAATAAACCCAATTTTTAGACAAAAAAATGTTGCAAAAGGCTAACAGGGTGTTTTTTTTAAACATAAAACCAATTGGGCTAGTCTGCTTTGTTTTTATGTAAAATTAAATCCACTAAATACGGATATTTTGGCTCACATAGATATAAAAAACAGCTTGCAGCTTAATGTTATGTACATTCGTAATTTTACGAAGGCATATAATTTTGATAAAGATAGACTTCTGTATTTTCAGAATATGGGTATTTACATAAAAAATGGGGTTCTTTGTTTTTAGAGCTTATGTATTTTTATAAAAAATTGGTTTCTTGGTTTGTAGAGGCTAATAAATTACAACAATGATGCATGTGTGAATTTTTTAGTGTCATATATTTATAGCATGCAATGCATTCTTAAAATTGGGAATACATAAAAATAAAATAATTTATAATGCTATTTTAAAAATATGTTTTATCTTTGTACCATAATTTAACATTA